>Ga0105356_10002437_pt1 | contig 18557 bp, 15 predicted proteins | sample GOMGulsemesocosm_3_FD_83502 | JGI IMG/M metagenome (GOLD analysis project Ga0105356, IMG submission 83502) | Methane-oxidizing microbial communities from mesocosms in the Gulf of Mexico - GOM9D Gulf of Mexico | ecosystem: Environmental > Aquatic > Marine > Cold seeps | place: Gulf of Mexico... | reverse complement strand
GCTCCGGCATACATGTCGCCAGCGCCGTTGCTGTCGATGGCCTGAACATCCTGCGGCGCTATTTGAAGCAGTTGCTCGCCGTCAAATACCACTGAGCCTTTGGCGCCGAGAGTAATGGCAAAGGTCTTGGCTATTTGCTTGATCTTGGTGATGGCGGTATCTAAATTATCGGTGTCGGCCCAGCCCTTGGCTTCGTCTTCATTGCAAAATAGCAGATCGACGCCGTCGCCAATCATTTCCTCTAGGCCATCGCGAAAAAATTGCACCATGCCCGGGTCGGACAAGCTGATGGCGGTTTTTATGCCCTGGCTCTCCGCCGTTTGGCGGGCGACAACAGCGGCGGCTCGGCCGCTGTCGGAGGTTACTAAATAACCCTCGATGTAGAGGTATTGCGAGTCGGCAATGGCCTGGGGGTCTAGCTGCTGCACCGATAGCGACTCGCTGATGGCAAGGTTAGTGTTCATGCTGCGTTCGGCATCGGGGGTGATAAGGATTAGACATTTGCCGGTGGTACCGCTGTCGCCATGGTCTTGGCTGACGCAGTCGACGCCGGCGGCCTGCAAGTCGCTGAGGAAAAAGCGGCCGTTGTCATCGTCGGCAACCTTGCCGGAGAAGAAGGCGCGGGCACCAAAACAGCTGGCGGCATAAATACTGTTGCAAACGCTGCCGCCGCTGGCCTGTTTGGCATAAACGGCGTGGTCGGCTAAATGCTCGGTCAGTTCGCTCTGTCGCGCTTCATCTACCAGGGTCATCAGGCCTTTTTCCACCGCCATGGCTTTGAGGTCTTGATCGTTAACTTGAATCTCGGTGTCGACCAACGCGGCGCCAATGCCGTAGACATGGTATTTTTTCATCGCATAGTTTCTTTTATTAAGGGGTTTAGTGAGAATGCTGTAGTTGCAGGGTATTATCCCTGTTGCGGTGGTGATTGCAATGGTACTTTCTGCCTGGGGGCAGGGGTTACCGCAGCAGCCTGACGCGGGCGACAATCACCCGGCACTGCGACAGCGGTGCACGACACGACAGTACACTCGACAACAGCGGAAATAAATCCTATTAAGAACAGTCAGTCTCGCGGTGGGGTTCAGCCCCATCGATTTTGGTTAAAACTCTTTATTACCGCCACAGTATTACTGTTGGGGTCACTGATCTATCTCGATGCTCAAGTCCGCTACACACTTAATGACCGCCAGTGGCAGTTGCCTGCCAGAGTATATGCTCGGGCTCAGACATTGGAGCTTGGCAAGCCCTTGCGGGCGCATGAACTGGCGCTAGAGCTGGGCTTACTAGGTTACCAGCCCGGGGTGAATTTGCAGCGTCCCGGTACTTTCCGACGCAGCGACAACAAATTCTGGGTTTACAGCCGCGGCTATCAGTCCCCGGCCGGGGCGATTGTGGCGCAGCGCTTTCATCTGGTCATCGAGGCCGGGACGATTGTGCGACTGGAGCCCTTTGGCGCCGACCGGCAAGCTCTGCAGTTGGTAACACTGGAACCGATGGAGATCGGTAGTATCTACCCCCGGCACCGGGAGGATCGTATATTGATTGCCTTAGACAGTACTCCGCCGCTGTTGCCTGCCGCGTTGTTACTGGTCGAAGACCGCGGGTTTTACCAGCACCTGGGTGTATCGCCTAGGGCGATTGGGCGTGCGTTAATGGCCAATATCAAGGCCGGTCGAACCGTCCAGGGCGGCAGTACCATCACCCAGCAGTTGGTGAAAAACGTCTTTCTCAGTCGCGCCCAAACACTCTGGAGAAAAGCGGTTGAGGCGCTGATGGCGCTGTTGGTGGAATTGCACTTTAGCAAGGACAAAATCCTCGAATCCTATATCAACGAAGTGTATCTAGGGCAAGAGGGAGCACGCTCTATTCATGGTTTTGCGCTGGCCAGCAAGCACTATTTTAACCGGCCGCTAGCGGAGTTGACGGCGGCACAAATCGCTACCTTAGTGGGCATGATCAAGGGTCCTATATATTATAATCCCTGGCGCCACCCTGAGCGCACCCGTGCTCGCCGCGACACCGTGTTGAAGCTGATGGCACAAGTGCAGCTTATTTCCGCCCGACAGCTGGCGCGGATGCTGCAACAGGACCTGGGTCTGGCGAAGACCACTGCAGTGGCGGGAGTTTACCCAGCTTACCTGGATTTGGTGCGCCGGCAGTTGCGGCGGGACTACAGTGCTGCAAATCTGCAGTCCGAAGGCATGAATATCTTTACCAGCTTCGACCCCTTAGTGCAGCACCATGCCGAACAGAGTTTGGCTCACGTGTTGGCAGACAAACCGCAAGCGGTTGAGGGTGCGGTTGTGGTTACCGATGTGCGCAGTGGTGATGTAGTAGCAGTGGTGGGTGGTCGCAATATGCGCTACGCCGGTTTTAATCGCGCCCTAGATGCGGTGCGCCCAGTGGGTTCGCTGATAAAACCTGCGATCTATTTAACCGCGTTGGAACAGTCCGCCGACTATACTCTGGCGGCGCAAATAAGAGACGTGGCAGTATTGGTCAAGGGCGCCGACGGCAAGCTTTGGCAGCCGCGCAATTTTGACCGCTTGGAGCACGGTAACGTGCTGCTGCACCGGGCGCTGTCCCACTCCTACAATTTGAGCGCCGCGCGTCTCGGTATGGAGCTGGGATTGGAGCAGGTGCTGGCAATGGTCAGGCGGCTGGGCGTTGCCCGGCCGCTGCCGGTGGTACCCTCGGTATTGCTGGGCTCTGGTGCATTGTCGCCGCTGGAAGTGGCTGCAATGTATCAGACCATCGCGGCCTCCGGTGTCCATTCGCCGCTGCGCAGTATTGTGTCGGTCGCCGACCACAACATGCAGCCGTTGGCACGCTATCCGCTGGTGCAACAGGCCGCAGTAAGCCCGGCGGTAATGCACTTAATGCACTATGCCCTGCTCGAAGTGGTGCGGGAGGGTACGGGCAAGAGCGCCTATGCCTTGCTACCAGAAAACTTTTCCGTAGCCGGGAAGACTGGCACTACCAATAAACTGCGGGACTCTTGGTTTGCCGGTTACGCCGGCGATTATTTATCAGTGGTGTGGCTGGGTAGAGACGATAACAGCAGCGTCAAGTTGACCGGTAGCAGCGGTGCGCTCAAGGTGTGGACAGAGTTTATCAATCGTGCCAGTCGCCGGCCACTGGATTTCAGCGTGCCGGAGGGGGTCGACTATCACTGGATTGACGAAACCAGTGGTCTGCTCAGCGCTGAGCGCTGTAAGGGGGCCCGCTATTTACCGTTCTTGGTGGGCACGGTGCCACGCACTAAGGCTAACTGCCAAACGACAGTGCCTAGGGTGTGGCGCTGGTTTAAAAAGCTGTTTCGTCCCTAATCAAGGCACTGTGCTGTGCTGCGCGCTGTAACCGCCAGCGATTGTCGGCACCAGCTCGAGTCGCTGGTTAATACACGCGGGCAGCTCGCCGGCGCTGTGACTGACATAGAGTATGTGGCAGTCACCGCGGGCGGCGATGGCATCTACTAAAGCCAAAATATGTTGGCGATGGGCCTGGTCCAAGCCGATGCAGGGTTCATCGAGAATAAGAATTAGCGGTGATTTAACCATTGCCCTGGCCAGCATAGCCAGGCGCTGTTGGCCGAAGGACAGTTGTCCAAAAGGACTGCGGGCAAAGTCTGTTAAGCCCACTACCGCTAGCCATTGCAATGCGATATCCCGCTCACGGCCGCGGCAATCTCGATACAGGCCAACGGTATCCTGCAAGCCTGAAGCCACCACTTCTGCGGTGCGCATGCGTGCGATATGATTGAGTTGCGCGGCGGTGCTGACCACACCAAACTTTTCCTTAATATCCCAAATACTCTCGCCGCTGCCCCGCCGCTGGCCGAATAGGCTGATATCCTGGCCGTAGGCCTTGTGGTTGTCGCCGCAGATCAGGCTCAGCAGAGTCGACTTTCCAGCGCCGTTGGGGCCGCTGATAACGCAGTGCTGCCCCCAGAGTAGCTGCCAGTTAATATCCCGTAAAATCGCTTGATCGTTATAGCTGACAGCGACATGGTTCAGTGCTAACAGTGGTTTAAGAGGATCAATTTGATAGTGGCGCTCTAGCGCCGGCGGCAGCTCTGGTAGTGCAGCGCGGGGCATTGTATCAACTTGTGGGTCGGAAATGATTTGCTGACGCGGTCCGGCGGCGATAACGCAGCCCGCTTCGAGCTGCAGAACGTGGCTGACATTTTCTGGAATTTCGTCGACTTGTTTTATTAACAGCAATAACTTAAGCGGCGACTGCAACAGCGTGTTTATCAGTGCCCGCAGTTCTCCCTGGGACTGTATGTCCAGACCCTCAAAGGGATTGTCGAGAATTAATAAGCTTGGTTCGCTCAGCAGCGCCCGGGCCAGCAGCGCTTTGCGGCTCTCGCCAGTAGAGACAAAGCGAATGCCGCGATCAAGAATATGAGCAATGCCACATTGTTTGGCGAGTTGCATAAAGCGCTCGCTCGGTGCCTGCTTCTGCAACACAATTTGCGCCACGGTGGTGCCGATATCAAAGGCGTCGGCGCGGGATTCGCTGTCGTCGTAGCGCAGATCATGGTCGATCAGTTTGCGCTGCAGCTCGAAGCTAAGGTGCAAAATATTGCAGTGCAGTGCCGGGTTGATGTCGACAGCGCCTCGAAGTGGTCGCAATTGTTCGGTAATTAACTGGGCCAGCGCGCTTTTACCGGCGCCATTACCGCCTAGAATGGCCCACTGCTGCTCACTATGCCAGTGCCAATCAATATCTCGCAGAACCGGTTCAATCCGGTAAGCGGCCCAAACCTTTTCGAACTGTACAACCATGGTATTTAGCCTGCCAAAATGGCGCACGATAATACTCTATTGGCGCTGTTGATGGCAGTACTGGCAGGAAAAAGGCTGAGCTTAAGTCCTCGGCCCGCCATTGGACACGGTCAACGTTTGGCGGGCGGGCTGTTATGCAGTTCCAGTTTGATGTCGAGCTCGGCGGGATTGAATTCTGTCAATGCGCTGCGATCAATAAAGTCCAGTGTCTTAGACATCAGCAGCTTTGATGCCGGGTCTACTTGGCTGGCCTTTAGCAGTACTGATGGCGACAACTTGTTGTTGACATAGGCCTCGACGAGGTCGATGGATACCGGGTTCATGGTGTTGTTATGCCATTGCCAGCGCGGCCCCTCAACCAGATTGCCGCTGACAAAGCCCGCCCGGACACTTAGCCAGTAGGCACCGCACATAGACAAGTAATAGTCGTTTTTGCGGCCATAGCTGATACTTGGGGTGGTGGGGTTAAAGCCGTCAGCGGGCTCTGTAGTGATCTTTTTTAGTGCGAATAGCCAATTACTGGCAACGGTAAAGGTTTTGACAGCGGGGCGGCACTCGTGGCCATTGTCGGCCCAAATACGAATACTTTCTCCGTATTCGCGACCATTAACAGCTCTGTCTAGCACTGTGCGGTCAATGGCAAAATCCATTGAATTACCTTTGTGGCTCAGCACCGTGCCGCTGACCATTAAGTCGGCCTGGTTACTGGCTTGGCTAAAGGAACCCTGCCATAGACACTGGCAAGCCGGCGCGGGCTGAGCCAGCGCAGGTGGGTTAAAGCTAGCGAACAGTACCAGCGTCAGTATTTGGCCTCGACGCCTGCTAATGGATGGCGGTGCAGTACATAGATATAAGCATCGAAAGAAAAGGTGCTCTAGACAACGTACTAGATTATTAAAAGTGGTAAAAAACACCGATAAAAGCCCCATCTATGGCTACGTCAGCACGGTCGCCGCCGTGTTTGTAGTCTAGGTCGAAGCGACGCAGTCCTGCTTCCAGTCCCAGCCCCAGGTCGGTCTCGTAGCCCAGTCCCAACTGATAGTCTAGCAGTGATACATCGCCGTAGGCGCTGCTGTTGAATTGGGCCTGCACAAACAGCCCGGTCAGTGGCAGTTCAGCTGTGGCGCCGACATAGAGCATGGCTACGGTGTCGTCGACGCTTATATCGCCGTCGCTACCGTCATCTCCAGCCAGCTGTATGCCGTGATCAAAACTGCGAACACCGAGCCCGAGGTCAAGGGACAGCCAATTGTCTAGCAGTTCGTAGTACAGTACGATGTCCCGATGCGACAGGTCGCTGGTGCTGGCGACAGTAGTCCCCTGGGCAAAGTTCTCTCCATCGAAACTCCATTCCTGCTCGGGGCTGGCCTTGGCGCTGATCTCCAGTGCGCTCTTACGCAGCATGATATTGGGTATCAGGGGGATTGGGTGTTCCAGTACTAGGTAGAGTGTGGTGCCGCTGTCGTCGGAGAAACCAAGATCGTCACCCAGTTGCAAATGGTCGCCGCCGGCGCGAATATCGCCACTATAGTCTTGGGACCAGCGGTAGCCGCCTAGTTGCAGGCCTAGGGTGTCAGCCTGCACGATACTGTCGTTGAGGGTAAAAAAGACAGTTATTGCCAGTATCGTATTGCGCATAGGTCATTCTCTTCATTACCGGTACAGCGAGTGTGAGTGTTTATAGATTAGCCCTGCAGCAGTTTCGCCACGTCTTTGGCAAAATAGCTGAGAATGCCGTCGGCACCGGCGCGCTTGAAGGCCATGAGAGACTCTAGCATCACTGCGTCTTTTTCCAACCATCCCTGTTGGACAGCGGCCATGTGCATCGCGTATTCGCCGCTGACTTGATAGACAAAGGTCGGGGCGGCGAGCTCGTCTTTGACCCGTCGCACAATATCGAGGTAGGGCATGCCGGGCTTAATCATAATCATATCGGCGCCCTCGGCGAGATCCAGCGCGCATTCGTGCAGGGCTTCGTCGCTGTTGGCGGGGTCCATCTGATAACTATACTTGTCTGCCCCTTTCAAGTTGCCGGCAGAGCCCACCGCGTCCCGGAACGGCCCATAGTAACTGGACGCGTATTTAGCCGAGTAGGCCAAAATTTTACAGTTAACTTGGCCGTCCTCCTCCAGCGCTGCTCTGATGGCGCCGATGCGACCGTCCATCATATCTGAGGGTGCCACCACATCGACCCCAGCCCGGGCGTGGGACAGGGCCTGTTTGATCAGCGTTTCTGTTGTGCGGTCGTTGAGTACATAGCCGTTCTGATCCAATATGCCGTCCTGGCCGTGAATGGTAAATGGGTCTAGGGCGACGTCGGTAATCACTCCAAGTTGCGGCACTGCATCTTTAATTGCGCTGACCGCTCGCTGCGCCAAGCCGTCAGGGCTATAGGCCTGCTCGGCGAATTCTGATTTGGCGCTGGCGGGAGTGACCGGAAATAATGCGATCGCCGGTACGCCCAGACTGGCCAACAACTTGGCCTCAACCACTAACAGATCAATACTGAGGCGTTCGATACCGGGCATTGAAGCGATAGGTTCTCGCAGGCCGCTGCCCTCGATCACAAACACCGGGTAGATAAGATCGTCTACAGTAAGTTTGTTTTCGCGCATCATGCGGCGCGAAAAATCATCGGCGCGCATTCTGCGCATGCGGGTATTGGGAAAAGCGCCGCGGTGTAGTGACTTGGGCATGGTCTGGCTCTCTAGTTTGTGGGCAGAAAGGCTATTGGCAACCGCGCTAAAGCGCGGAAAATACGTCTTTTGCCGCATCGATGGTGTATTGAATGTCACTGTCGGTGTGGGCCGCGGACATAAAGCCCGCCTCAAAAGCTGCTGGCGCCAGATAGACTCCCGCCGCCAACATGCCGTGGAAAAAACGGTTAAAACGCTCGGTGTTACAGGCCATGACCTGCTGAAAATTGCTAATGCTATCACCGGAGGCGAACTTCTCATCGACAAAAAACCCACCGAACATGGAGCCCACGTGATTGGTGGTAAAGGGAATGCCTGCAGCAGCGGCACCGGTTTCCAGCCCCTGTGCCAAAGTAGTGGTCTTAGCAAACAGCGACTCATAAAAACCAGGCTCAGTTAGTGCTTGCAGCTGTGCCAACCCCGCCGCCATGGCGATGGGATTACCAGACAGGGTACCTGCCTGGTAGATCGGCCCTAGCGGAGCGATCTGTTCCATGATTTCGCGCTTGCCACCGAAGGCGCCCACTGGCATGCCGCCGCCGATCACCTTGCCCAAGGTAGTGAGGTCCGCCTCTACATTGTAATAACCCTGGGCGCCGGTCAAGCCCAGGCGAAAGCCGGTCATCACCTCGTCGATGATAAACACGCTGCCGTATTGGCTACACTGTTCACGGATGGTCTCTAGAAAGCCCGGTAGCGGCGGTACACAATTCATATTGCCCGCTACTGGCTCAACGATTACGGCGGCAATTTCTTCACCCAATTGACTAAAGAGCTCTTTAACTCCTTCACTGTCATTGTAGCTGAGGGTTAGGGTGTGCTCGGCCAGCGCGGCGGGAACGCCGGGGGAACTGGGCACACCTAGGGTAAGGGCGCCGGAACCGGCCTTGATTAACAGAGAGTCACTGTGACCGTGATAACAGCCTTCAAACTTGACGATCTTGTCACGACCGGTATAGCCCCGGGCTAGGCGCAGGGCGCTCATGGTGGCTTCGGTGCCGGAGTTGACCATGCGCACTAGGTCCATATTGGGCATTATTTCACACAAGGTCTTAGCCAGCTCTGTTTCGATGGCGGTTGGAGCGCCAAAGCTGAGCCCCAATTTTAGTTTTTCTTGTACCGCGGCGAGTATAGCGGGGTGGCTGTGTCCTAATATCATTGGTCCCCAGGACAGTACATAATCGATGTAGCGCTTGTCCTCGCTATCGTAGATATAAGCACCGGCGGCGCGATCGACAAATACTGGGGTGCCACCAACCGCGCGAAAAGCTCGCACCGGTGAGTTGACCCCGCCGGGGATATAGCGTTTGGCTTGTTCGAACAGTTCTGCAGATGTGCTCATAGATTTTCCGGTGGTCGGTAAAAGAGTTTAGGCTTAGCTCGATTATAAAGCACTGTGCCAAGAGTGGGTATTATCAGGGCATAGCCTAAATCAGGAAAGTAAAAACTGCAGCTAATTGAGTGCGCAATCGATTTCAGCCAACGGCACCGATCGGCCTGTGGTGAAACTGGCAAGGGCTGCGGGCAATACAGCTGTTTTTGACTTTCAGCAGCTAGCGACGCCCAGATGTTAGAAAGGTTTTACCACTACTAAGATTACCACCGAAAAAAGTATTAACACGGGTAGTTCGTTGAACCAGCGAAAATATACATGGCCATGTTCGCTGCGGCCTTCACGCAGCTTCACCATATGTTGCCCGCAGGCCCAGTGGTATAGGGTGAGTAGTAGCACTAAGACGATCTTGGCATAAAACCATTTGGCCTGACTGTAATAGGGCCAGTTGTAGCTCACCAGCCACAGACCGAAGCCGTAGGTCATAACGACAAACAGACTCATAAATCGGTACAGTTTCTGCTCCATCATGGCCAAGTGATCGCGAGTGGCTTGCTGTTCCGCCATGGCGTGGTTGACGAATAGGCGCGGCAGATAAAAAATGCCGGAAAACCAGCAGATGACACCGATGATGTGAAAGGCTTTAATCCAAAGCATGGTGGGTGTGAACTCCAGTGACTATTGATAGACGGTGTTGTGGTTGGCGCCGGAAATTACTGGCGAGGCTATTTTTGCGGTGTGGCATGGTGGCGCTCGATATCTTCGCGGGTGACGATGCCGCGGTCCGGATAGCGTCCCGATACATAACCAGCAATATAGACGGCTTCTGTCTGTTGTTGTTCCATGGTCGCCAAGGCCTCGCGTAGGGTGGCCTGGATATGCAAGGTAGCGATAGGCGCGGAGGCGCTGCACAGCTCCAATAATGCCAGTGATTGCCTGTCGCTTTCGCCCAGCGCTCGTTCCAAGTGGGGAGCCAAGTCGGCGCGAAGAATAAGCCGCAGGGCCGAGCTGTCGGTCTCGCTCACCACGTAGGCCTGGTAGGGCTTGGCCAGTAGTTCCCGGCACTGTGCCACGCTTGGCAGGGCCTCGGTGAGGCAGATATTGCGCTGCATCAAAGTGGCAACACCCGTGCGTTGCAGCGCTAAGCTGTTGGGGTCGGTGGGCAGTGATAATTGTAAGTAGTTGATCACCGTCTGGTGGGCGGAGCGCTGCCTAAAAATTTCGCTATTGGTGATTGTAGCCACAGTGATGACGAGCATGCCAGGGAATATAATGGCTGAATTCTGGGTGAGCTCCAGCAGTGTCATCAACGCCGCCAGCGGGGCGTTGAGTACCGCTCCCATCATCGCGCCCATGCCCAGCATCACGTAAAAACTGGAGCCGCTGGCCAGCTCGGGAAACATACTGGAACCTACCGATGCCATCACCGCACCGATACAGGCCCCGATCAACAGGCACGGGCCGATCAGTCCGATGGGCATGCCCAGACCACTGCTGAGGGCCGAGGCCACTAGCTTGGTGGCAATCAGGGCCAGTAAAATAGGCACAGCAATATTGCCTGATAGCAGCGCATTGAGAGAGTCGTAGCCGGTGCCCAAAATCTGTGGTGCAATTAATGCGCAGCAACCGGTGACAAAGCCCGCCAACGCCATACGCTGCAACACCGGGCGTTGCGACAGACGCATGCCCAATTTGATGATAAGAATAAACAACGCCGCACAGGCCCCGATCAATAAACCCAGCAGGGCGATGTAGGGCAGTTCCCACAGGGAGCTCATCTGCACAGAGGGAATGATAAAACTGGCGTCGGCCCCGTACACTGCCCGGGTGACGGCGGTGGCGGTGATGGTCGCCAGAATAACCGGGGTAAAGCCAGCGATCGAATACTCCATCATCACTACCTCCATGGCAAAAATAACACCGGCGATAGGGGTGTTAAAAGAAGCTGCGATGGCGGCGGCGGTGCCGCAGCCAACCAGAACCCGAATACTATTATTGGGCAGTACTAGGGCTTGGCCGATGGCACTGCTGGCGGCCGCGCCGAGGTGTACGGCGGGACCTTCGCGGCCACCGGATTGTCCGGTGCCGAGAGCAAAGGCCCCGGCAAAAAATTGTAGTAACGCATTTTTTACTGGCAGGTGGCCGTCGTCGGCGTGTAGGTGAGTGATGACATGAGTGACTCCGGTGCGCAGGGTGTCCTTGTGTAATATGCGAAAGATCAGGCCCAGTATCACTGCGCCGGTAAAGGGCAGGGCAAAATACATCCAGCGCGGCAGCGACTCGAAACCTTCATGGTCGCCATTGGGTAACCATTGGCCGGCGGGCCACTCGATCAGAAACCGAAAGGCGAGACAGACCAGCGCTGTGCCAAGCCCCGCTAATACTCCCAGCACTGAGAAGTGGATGAGTGAGTCGTTGTTAGCGAGGCGCCGTCGAAAGCTGTGCAGCCACGAGTGGATCACGGCTGGTGCTCGCGTTGAGGCGGGACAAAAGTGTGATCTGTCAGCGAAATAATGCAGTATCCTTACAGTTTATAATTACCTAGTGTTTTAATTCATTTATTATAGGGCTTGTGAGCCGTGGCCGCACCCCATCTGTTCGGGACTGCTGGTAGGTGGGCGATCTAAGGCGCTAAGTTGTTGATATTAATTGGTTAGATAGGAAGTAGACAGGTGATTAAAGTAGGGATTGTGGGAGGTACGGGTTACACCGGTGTCGAGTTATTGCGCATGTTGGTTAATCACCCCGAAACAGAAGTGGTGGCGATTACTTCCCGAGCGGAAGCGGGGCTGCGGGTCGATGAGTTGTATCCCAGTCTGCGCGGCTATCTGAATATTCGCTTTTCGCCGCCGGATGTCGAGGTGTTAGCGCGCTGTGATGTGGTGTTTTTTGCTACGCCACACAATGTTGCCATGAACATGATGCCGGCGTTGTTGGATCTCGACACTCGGGTGATCGACCTGTCCGCTGACTTTCGCATTCGCGACCATGAGCTGTGGTCCCAGTGGTACGGAGAGCCGCACGCCTGTCCACAACTGCTGACTGAGGCGGTCTACGGATTACCTGAATTTAACCGCCAGGCTATTGCCGAGGCGCAACTGGTGGCCTGTCCGGGCTGCTATCCGACCTCGGTGCAGCTGGGCTATTTACCACTCATTGAGCATCAGTTGGTTGATAATCAGCGACTGATTGCCAATGCTGTCAGTGGGGTCAGTGGCGCCGGCCGTCAGGCGAAAATAGACAATCTCTATGCCGAGGTCAGCGACAGCTTCAAGGCTTACAGTATTCCTGGCCATCGTCATCTTCCGGAAATAGAGCAGGGCTTGTGTGATATTGGTGGTGAGCCGGTTAATTTGACCTTTACTCCACATTTAGTGCCAATGGTTCGCGGCATGCACTCAACGTTATATGCGGAACTGGTGGACAGTGCGATCTCATTACAGGAGTTACAGAATCTGTACGAAGAGCGCTATGCCGATGAGCCTTTTGTTGATGTATTGCCTGTGGGCAGCCACCCGCAAACTCGTTCTGTCAAAGGGGCCAATACCTGCCGTATAGCTATTCATCGCCCCCAGGACCGCGATACCATCGTGGTGTTGTCGGTGATCGATAATCTCGTTAAAGGAGCCTCCGGGCAGGCTATTCAAAATATGAATATCATGCTGGGTCTCAATGAGAGGGCTGGTCTTAATACGCTTGCGCTATTACCCTGAGTTGGTGGAGTTGTGAATATTATCTGTGGTAGGTCTATGCGCTTGAGCGCAGTGGTGCTGCGATGACGGTGGTCGGCAGTCAGCAGTACCGGTCGGTGGTGGTTAAGGCACAGCCAATCAAACGCCTGCGAACAGCACTGGCCTGGGTCTTGTTGTTGGTGTTCGTGGCGGCGCTCGCCTATTGGCGTGGGGGTGTTGCGATGGCCTCGGACCATCAGCAGTTGCGCGATGAGCGCGATCATTTGGTAGCGCAACTGGCCGAGATATCGGTTAAATACCAAGATGCCAGTCAAGGTTTGACCAATTCGACGGTGGGTGCTCAAATTGACCAGCAGGCATTGGAAGATGTCCGCGCGACGGTTCGCGAACATCGGCAAAACATCGCCGAACTCAACGAAGAAATCAGTTTTTATAAGGGCCTGATGGCTCCCACTGACCGCGAGCGCGGGCTGGGTATACGCAGTTGGGAGCTTTATAGCAGTCTCGATCCTCAGCGCTTTCAATTTAAGCTGATTCTGCAACAGCTAGCGGTCAAGCATTTACTGCTGCGCGGTACCGTTACGGTTGAGTTGGTGGGGACACAGGCGGGAGCGATTAAAAGATTGCCTCTGCACAATCTGTCGCCGCAAGTTGAGGGACAGAAAATCGATTTGCGCTTTAAATACTTTCAGTATGTCGAGGGTGAGCTGGAATTGCCCGCGGGTTTTGTGCCGGAGCGGGTCGATATTGTTGCCCTGGCCAGCAAGCCGAAGAAAGTGCAGGTAGAGAAACAATTTCCCTGGCTGAGCCAGCCTAACGGACAGTAACAGTGGCGAAAGCCGTCACAGTGGAGCATTAATCATGGCATTTCAGCAAGGCAACTCAACAACTCTTATCTCTAAGGATACCGAGATAGAAGGTAATATTCGTTTTAGCGGCGACCTCGAGGTGCAGGGGCTTGTTCGCGGCAGTATTTGCGCCACACCAGACAGCAATGCCACGGTAAGAATCGTTGAGGGTGGCTGTGTCGAAGGTGAAATACACGCCCCCAAGGTGATTATTAACGGCAAGGTATTAGGTGATATACACTGCACCGAGCACGTCGAGTTGGCGGTCAAGGCCACCATTGATGGTGATATTTATTATAAGCTGATCGAAATGGTGAAAGGTTCGCAGATCAACGGTAAGTTGGTATACGCTGGGGCCGAGCAAAAACCGGTGGTGGTTGAGTCGTTGGCCGGGAAAAATCAGGCTGCAGGCAGCTAGCGCAGTGGTCGAATAAGATTTGCTCCTAAAACTTGACTAATTTAGTCAAGTTTTAGGATAATAGGTTCGCTGCACAATACACACAACCGTATATAATCACTTACAACTCCGCTCAGTAGCAGCGCGTTCATCGAGGTAATACCTATGTCAGTTGCAGAGCAATATACACCGCCGGCACTGATTCTTTCAGAGCAGGCCGTGGCTAAACTTAAGAGTCTTATTATCGACGAGGACAATGACGAGCTGAAGTTGCGAGTGTTTGTGACGGGCGGTGGCTGCGCCGGGTTTTCCTACGGCTTTACCTTCGATGAGATCGTCGATGAAGACGACACCGTGGTGGAGAAAGACGGCGTCTCTGCGCTGATCGATCCAATGAGCTATCAATATTTAGTGGGTGCAGAAGTTGATTATAAGGAGGGCTTGGAGGGCTCCCGTTTTGTCGTTGGCAATCCTAATGCTGACACCACCTGCGGTTGCGGCTCCTCCTTTTCGGTATAAGCTCAGAGTGCTCTGCGCTAAACCGGGTATATTGCCCCGAGTATCACTTCGCTGCGGGCCCCAGTGGCCTGGCGTAAGTTACCGGGCCTACCGGCTAGAGTCTGGCTAGCTAGCCAGGCAAAAGCGGCCGCTTCCACCCATTGTGGAGCAATGCCCAGTGACGTGGTATCTGCTACCGGTATCGACGGCGCCAAGGACTGCATGCGTGCCAACAATGCTCTATTGAAAGCACCACCACCGCAGATATAGACCTCATCAATAGGCGCCGGCAACTGCGCCACTTCCCGCATTATCGATTGAGCGCTTAGCTCTAACAGCGTCGCCTGAACATCAGCCGCCTGATAATGTTCGTTGGTGAGTGTGGTATCGCCGAGAATAGATTGTAACCAGCCGAGATTAAAATCTTCCCGGCCGGTGCTTTTGGGTAGTGGCTGCGAAAAATAGGGATGTTTTAACACCGCTGCCAGCAGCCCTGGGATGGCTTTGCCGGAGGCGGCCCAGGCGCCGTTGGTATCAAAGGGTCGATCCAGGCTCTGTGTTATCCAGGCGTCCATCAAGCTGTTGCCGGGACCGGTGTCGAAGCCGAGATAATCCCCGTCTCTCCCCAAAAAAGTGATGTTGGCGATGCCGCCGATATTGATAATGGCGCGATTATAGTCGGATGAGCTGAAGTGGGCGCGGTGAAAGGCCGGTGCCAATGGCGCGCCCTGGCCACCGACCGCAATATCCCTGCGCCGAAAGTCCGCCACCGTGGTTATCTGCGTGCGCTGGGCGATGGTATTCGGGTCACCTATTTGCAGGGTAAAAGGGTGGGTGTAGGCGGGCCTGTGGCGAATGGTTTGACCGTGGCTGCCGATAGCCGCGATGGCCCCGGGGGTTAGTTCTGCCGTTATTAGTAGTGTATTCACCGCTTTGGCAAATTCTAGTCCCAGCTCACTGTCCGCTTCTCCCATACGGTCTATTTCGTTATCTCCCGGCAGGCACAAATTGATAAGCTTGCCCCTTAGCAGGGCGGGAATTGGGTGGTCGAGACTAGCCAGTAGTTCACAGCTGTCCCCGTCGATTCGTACCAGGGCAGCGTCGATACTGTCGAGGCTGGTGCCGGACATCAGGCCGATGTATAGATAGCTGTCGCTGTTTTTATCGGTGCAAGTGTTGATTGTTAGGCCTGTTTACAGTGTGTTAGTGCCGGAGAGTTGGGAGGCAGCGGCGAAATTTTTCTGGTTGTTATAGGCGGCCAATTGCATGCGCAGGCCGCCAATTTGATCGAGGAATTTCTGCTTGTCAGCGCTCGCAATACTCTTCGCCTTGGGTAGTTTTTTAATGATGGTGCGGGGATTGCGATGCACGCCGTTGACCAGAAATTCATAGTGTAAGTGGGGCCCGGTGGCATATCCGGTAGAGCCTACCGAGCCGATAATTTGCTGTTGCTTAACACGTTGGCCCTTTTTTACCGAGCGCTTATGCAGGTGAAGGTATTTAGTCTGGTACGCGGTGCCATGATTAATAAAGACATAATTACCATTAGCTTTGCTGTAGCCGGCCTTGGCAACCCTGCCATCGCCGGCGGCATATACCGGGGTGCCTCTATCAGCGGCATAGTCGATTCCCCGGTGAGGCTTGGTGGTTTTAAAAATGGGGTGCAGGCGTTTCAAATTGAAGCTGGAGCTAATGCGACGAAAATCCAGTGGCGCGCGCAGGAAAGCCTTGCGCATACTGACTCCCTCACCATTAAAATAACCAACGCTGCCATCTTCGTACACATAGCGGTAAGCGGTAAAGGTCTCGCCACGGTTGCGAAACTGGGCGGCAAGTATGGCCCCGTCGCCGCGTTTTACATCGTCTAAAAAATGTTCTTCGTACAGCAGTGTGAAGCTGTCTCCGGCACGCACATCGTAGACAAAGTCGACTACGCCGCCAAATATGTTGGCAAATTCCATTATTAGGTTCTGAGATAGACCCGAGTTCTGGGCGGCCATAAACAAGGAAGAGTTAATCGTTGCGCCACTATAGTTATGGCGAATCTCAGGCTGCCGCTGAATTAGAGTAGAGGCAAACTTGGCCCCATCGCGCTCGAATACGGTGGAATCCATATCACTGCGAACATGTTGCAGTGCTTGCAGCGTGCCGTCATCGTCGATTTGAAAGCTTAGTTTTTGCCCCGGGTATAGATTGAGTAGGCTGTTGGAGTCGTCGGCGTTGCTGACGATGTCGTGAACCGCGGCGGCGGATAAATTTGCCCGTTGAAAGATCAAGGATAAGTTGTCACCGTTGCCAACGGTAATTTCCAGAGGCGCTCGCAGGCTGATTATGGTCTCGGGGGCTTGCGAGTTAACAGTGCTTTCCAGTTGTAATTCAAGAGGTTGGCTGATTCGCTTTGCAGTCACCGCACTAGTTGGTGACAGCAGTAACAAGAAAAATACCAGAGTGATTGCACTGCCAGCGAACAACAGATGCCGTCGGGGGTATTCAGCAAGTCTATGGCTAAAGGGCGGAGGTGGTGTTGTTTGGGCGTGGCGCATAATTACACTGTTATCAGTTGAGTGCGGTCAATAATGTCATTTCATTGCACGGTAAGCGTAAGCATTATAACAAAATATTGAAAAATCAGTAGCTTTTGAAGTATTGCCTTTGCTGCTGCTTGCAATTGCAGTGGGTTGTTGTATCTTTCCCGCTCTTTGTTGCGGTGCTCTAGGCCATTTAGCGTCGCGCTATCACTACTATTATTGCCGGGATTAGGAAATACCATGTCGACCGACGGAAAAGCATTGCTTGACGATTTGCGGGCGCGGGGTCTTATTGCTCAGACCACCGCTGATACTGAGCTGGAACAACACTTATCAGCTGGCTGTCGCACTCTCTATTGTGGCTTTGACCCCACCGCAGACAGTCTGCATATAGGCAGTCTGGTGCCGCTGCTGACTTTGCGTCGTTTTCAGTTGGCGGGACACCGTCCTTTGGCCCTGGTTGGTGGCGCAACCGGTTTGATTGGGGACCCCTCCTTTAAGGCGGAGGAGCGCAAGTTAAATACCCCGGATGTGGTCGCTAGTTGGGTGGAGAAATTGGCCGCGCAGGTGGCGCCACTGATTGATTTTGACTGTGGTGGCAACAGTGCCTTGGTGGTCAACAACTTGGACTGGACCGCCGGCATGGATGTGTTGGCATTTTTGCGTGACATCGGCAAGCATTTCCCTGTTAATCAAATGATTAAGAAGGAATCGGTCAAGCAGCGTATCGATCGCGACGGAGACGGTATCTCTTTTACCGAATTTTCCTATATGATTTTGCAGTCCCTGGATTTCTCTGAATTGTATCGGGCGCAGCAGTGCACGTTACAGATTGGGGGTTCCGACCAATGGGGTAATATTACCGGTGGCGTAGAATTGACCCGACGCCGGGATGGCGGGCAGGTTTATGGCCTCACTCTGCCGCTGGTTACTAAGTCTGATGGTAGCAAATTTGGCAAGACCGAGAGCGGTACAATTTGGCTGGATGGAAGTAAGACTTCCCCCTATGCCTTTTACCAGTTCTGGCTCAACTGTGCCGATGCTGATGTCTACAAGTTCTTACGCTATTTTACCTTCTTGCCGGTTACCGAGATTGAAGTGATCGAGGCTGCGGATCGGGAAACCCAAGGGCGTCCTCAGGGCCAGAGTATTTTGGCTGAGCATGTAACCGAGCTTATTCATGGTAAAGAGGGCTTGCTGGCTGCGCAGCGCATTACCGCGTCGCTGTTTAGTGGCGACTTAGGCGACCTGTCGCATCAGGATTTTGAGCAGCTGTCTCTGGATGGCCTGCCATCGAGTAGATTGCCGACTGCTCCCCTCGATGAAACCTCTATAGTGCAACTGTTGACTGATTGCGGCATGGCCGCCTCGGGTAAGCAGGTAAAAGATGCGCTGGCGAGAAATGCTGTTGTTATTAACGGTGAGGCTATAAGCGGAGCCGACAACATGCAGGCCGAATCTTGTTTTGATGCCAGTAAAGCACTGCATGATAGTTTTTTCTTGGTGAAGCTGGGCAAAAAGAAGTATCACCTGTTCGTAAGAGGTTAGTCGCCGCGAACGTCTTGTGCCCTTGGGATCGGGGTTATTGGTCTTCTATTGGCTAATTAAACGGCAAATAGAGCGTTCCTTGACCTCTTTGCAATTTAATTTACGATTAGTGACGATTGTGGTTGTGCGGCGAGTCTTTCTACGTATAATGCGCGCTCTCTCACCGGGTAACAGTGGTGAGAGACGCAGTTTGTTTTGAGTGTTTCTTGCAGTAAAAGAAACTT
>Ga0105356_10002436_pt1 | contig 18568 bp, 16 predicted proteins | sample GOMGulsemesocosm_3_FD_83502 | JGI IMG/M metagenome (GOLD analysis project Ga0105356, IMG submission 83502) | Methane-oxidizing microbial communities from mesocosms in the Gulf of Mexico - GOM9D Gulf of Mexico | ecosystem: Environmental > Aquatic > Marine > Cold seeps | place: Gulf of Mexico... | reverse complement strand
TTTGTTGACGTTAGAAGCTCTATAGAGCTAACAATTTTGGGATAGTTAAGAACAATAATAGGATTTCCTTTCGGTGTATTTCCTACATCTTTGGTCTTGTAGCTATCTATGCTGCCTTTAGATTTGAATACGGCCATATCATCGGAGGCAGCATGTGCGTTTTGACGCTCTGCTTTGAGTTGTTTTATAGATAGTGACTCACAGTAAACTCTGCAAGTAAGCGCCTCTATGTAATGCCCTTGTTTTTCTTGTATTATTCGAAGTTGATTGATTAATTTTATTTGATCTGCATCACCCTGCAACTTGACTAATGCTTCATCTATTATTTCACTACAAGAAACTAATTGTTTCGTCGTTTTGTATAATTGAATAAGTTGAATGTAATGAGATATTTTTGGATAGTTGTTTTTTAAAAATGAAAATAGGAATATTGCTACATCATGTTTTTTGTTTTTCTTATATTGTTCAGCACTTCTTTGAATCGTACTTTCAGAGGCCTTTAAATTAACACTGTCTCTGCTTAGTGTGATGTGTATTTTTTCATGTTCCTGATTTATTGATGATAACTTATTATTTATTTGCTGCTCTGCATTGTAGCTCTTGATTAATTGCATCATTGGTCATGTTGGTATGTAAATTTTACGGACAGTGATCTTATCAATATTAAATATTGTTTTCAATATATAAAAGTCAGTAACTATTTTGACAAAAGCGCTTCGAATTCTGTTACTGGTAAGGGTTTATAAAAATAATAGCCTTGGAATTTTTCGCACTTAGCTATTTCAAGGGCTTCAAGTTGCATTTTATTTTCAATTCCTTCTGCGACGACACTTAAGTTCATATTCGTTGCTATCGACATTATGGTGTCTATTAAGGGGCTTCTCTTTTCTATTGTAAGCTCATCAACAAATAATTTATCAATTTTCAATATATCTAGTGGTAATTCCTTTAGGTATGCTAATGATGAGTATCCTGTTCCAAAATCATCTAGAGCGACCTTGAAACCCATTTGCCTCAGCTCTGTTAGTTTTGCCTTGGTTTTATTTATATCGGTAAGTAAGGCTGTCTCTGTGACTTCTAAAGTTATGTATTCGGGTATATGTGGGTTGAGACTCACCGTCGTGTTGATCATGCTCATAAAGTCTGCTCTTTCAAGCTGCCATGGGGAGACATTAATTGACAACCTAAAGGATTCAGCATGGAAGCTGTTTATATTTTTATTAATGAATTTAACCCCACTTTTGAACATCCATGTGTCAATTTCGTGAATATATCCTGATTCTTCAGCGATTGGGATAAATACACTTGGGGAAATCATACCTCTTTGTTTATGGTTCCACCTACAGAGCATTTCCGCGCCTTTAATATCACCTTCAGAATTAACCTGCGGTTGAAAACTAGCGCTTAGTTCGTTATTTTTTAATGCGTAACGAAGATCTCTTTCTGTTTGTGACTTTTCTCTAGCGACAACCCCTTGAGCAGCATCGAAAATTACGAATTGGTTGCGACCATTTTGCTTTGCTTGTTGAAGGGCTAGCTCTGAAACTCTTAGGCAGTCTAATAGTGTGCTTGCGTGATAAGGGGCAGTTATAATGCCAACAGAAGATTGCACGGTTAGTGAGTGCTGACCCACCTGAAAAGGGGGATTAAAGATATCCTGAAGTAATTTCCCGATATTGTTGCTCTCTTCCATTTCATTTTTAATGGGGTGTTCTAGTAATATTATAAACTCATCTCCTCCAAATCTGCTGACAAAATATTTCTTTGGTAATAACTCTCTTAGTCTCTGGGAGGTGAATTTAATTAGCATGTCTCCAATTTCAAATCCTAATGAATCATTGATACGCTTAAAATGGTCGAAATCTAACAGCGCAATTGTTAATGCTTTTTTTGGGCATTTCCTTCCTAAAAATTCACTCAATACTTCTTGGCAATAAAATCTATTTGGGATATCTGTAAGGTAATCATGGTATGCAAGTCTTTTTATTTTCTTTTCTGAGGATATTCTAATTAATTCTGAAGATAGATGAGATGAATATACTTTAACTATGTTGCTATAACGCTCAACCTTATTAACTTTATTGTGATTATAAGCAGCTAGTATAGCTATAGGAGTGCTATGTTCATCATATATGACATGCCCTATATATGCTTCAGATTGAGGGTCTATTCCGCACGTAGCGTAAGGAAAGTCTGTTGCTAAATTACCTTCATGTTCGTAAAAGCCTTTTTTAATAGCTAGCTCACACGGTGTATTTTTAATATTATATCCAATGTTGCTTGTCAGTGCATTAAACGCACTAAATGATTTAGTGTTGATTCTTTCTGGCTTTTCTGGGTTGTCTATGAATCCAATATAAACGTGGGTGAACTTAAGGACATTTTGGAGGGTTCTGGTGAAGTCGTCGAGGTATTTTTCTCCTATTTCAGTAGAAATACCAACGGCCAATTTTTTTATCGCGTTCTGTAAAAGACTAGCATCACTGATATCTTCGAATCTTGCAACGATCATGGATTTATTTGCGTAGATCTCTGTTCTGTATAGTGAAATAGAAAAGGTGGAGTTACCATTATCTCCAGGTATTTCAATTGGATTGCATTTAATGATGTGTTCATTGAGAATAGCGCTTGTAAAATCAGATTTCTTGAACCCATACTCTGCGACTCTGGTGATTAAATTACAATTATGGAGTCTGGGGAGTTCTTTTTGTGCGGCAATATTACTAGTAATTATTTCGCCATAGTTGTCTAGTAAAAAAAAGGGGACTGGGGATTTATTATAGAAATCGGGTATTATTTCTTTATCGCTTTTGGTGGTTTTTATTATATGTGGTTTTGTGGTTTCTTCTTCATTTAATCTGTGAAAATTGTATATTCCTAATATTAATAATGGTGTTATAGTGATGAAATTAGGAAAAGTGATGATTGCTCCGATTTGTATGAAAAAACAAAATAAGAATGCCTTATAGTACCTGGTTTGCTTGTATTTAATAGACTTGAAAAGGGCTACGGAAAGCAACAGTCCGAAGATTCCGTCCAATAATGGAGGTCTTAGTGTGTTAGATACGTAGTCGCCATGGCGAGAACCAGTATTGATGGGGTCGGGGGTCGTCGTTTGTAAGGCCTCATTAAATATTGTTTCTACATGTAAATTAAACGACAGAAACAAAGCAATAGATATTATTACTTTAATGGTAAATTTATGGTGTGTCGTGCGGTAGTGGGCGTTGACAAAAACTAAAATTCCGGCCATTACTAGTATTTTTAGTTGGTTCTTGATTGGGGCAAAGCTGCTATCTTTATTGTATTCAACTAGCGTGGCGTACATTATTAATTCGGTAGCGAGCGCGATTGAGAGTATTAGTAATGCAGTATTTGTAATGAAATGGCGGTCTTTGGTTGTCCTTTTAAATATTGTAACTGTTATATTGCAGGATGTCAGGATTGTCATTCCTGCCAAGATGCCGCATACAATACTTAATGATTCCATCTTCTGTTCTGCTCTCTTCTTGTTTATGCGTTTTTTTCGGTGTTCTTTAGCCGCTATTATACAGAGAGATGGCAAAAAATGAACGAATACTACTCATGGATTACAAATGGAGTTTTGTTCGTGCTAATGTCTATGTTTATTTCCTTTTTTGTTCTTGTGGACGTTAGTAATTCTATTGCATCTAATATTAAGTTTGGTTCTTTTGTAATATGAGAGCGAACGCAACTAATCACATGCCAATCGCAGGCTGTCAATATCAATGATTTCTCCCTATCCCTTTTAAATCCATCTTTATTTAACGCTCCTGATTCCAGCATGGCGTGGCCTGTTATCCCGTCAATTTCACATGCGATTTTCCAGTTCGGTAGTGCGACATCTATTCTATACCCTCGCCCTTTTACCGCTCGCAACTCACAAATCAGTTCACCGCCGTTTCTATAATCTCCGTATATTGGAAAAAGAAGATTATATAATGCATCTTCACTAGATGTGCCCGTCAGAGCTTTTTGTTGCTTTTTATAGATTATTGGTTGCTTTACCAATGCGTCTTGTATTTCTTTCTTGTTTTTAGTGCTTATTCTGTTGCTTTTAAGCAATGATTTAATAATTTTGGGATCTGTGATTCTCATTTATCTGGCTATGTATTTAAAGTATTTTGAATACGGAGAATGTTAATATTGATATGATTTCAACTGCCATTACCCATCCATACATTAGCATTAACAAGTATGGTATTGGATTCAGGCGTAATTTATATCCTTTTACCGTATTTAAAAGATTCGATGTTATTTCTCCATTAGTATTCTTTGCATCAAAGAGTAGCTTGTATTCAAATACTTCTTTAAGGTCAAAGTTCCCGTCTGTTTTCAATTCGATGTCTGAATTCTCTAATATCTCCAGGAATGTATCTTTTATTTCATCCTTTTTTTCTTCTATCTTGGTCGAATTTTTTGACAGATGGACTAGGTATACAATGGTTGAGATAATAACTAAGGACGGAATCAAAAAAGATATCAGAAAATAACTATCAACATTGTTCGATAATAATATGTAAGTTGTGCCAGAAAACAGAAAAAGTTGTTCTATCAATTTTATTTTAGACCTTTTTGCTAGCCATCGGGAATAACTGATGACTCTATTAGTCGCTTTTTCAGCCTTTGTTTTATTATTCATAATTTACTCATTGATTTGTGGGCGTTTCAGTTGTAAAGCATAAGCAAGGTTTGGTTTTATTATTTATCTACTGCCTGCCTGACGTTTATACTTATGGTTTTTACTTATTCTTTGTTTTCTATTGCAACAACAAATTAATGATATCGAAGTAAAAATCAAGTCAGTTTTCAGTATCTATTGTAAATAATAAATTCTGTTATTGGATGTTTATATTAGGCTTCTTTTATCTGCTATTAACAAACCTATTACACAAGGATGAAATTGATAAAATAAAGGAAAGTTGAAAGCGTGAATAAAACAAATCAAAAAATAATTAATATAGTAACTAATAGCTATTTTATTGCTGCTGTCATATTGGTGTCTCTGAATGTTTGGATGTTGTCAGGTGTTGATATTAAAGTAGAAGAAGCTACCGTCGAGCCTGCCCAATTGATGCTGGTTAAGACTCAGATTTTAAAATCAGAAAAGAAGCAGTATCAAATTACTGCGTTTGGGAAGTTCGAGGCTTCTAGGGTTGCACATATCTCCTCAGAACGAGCTGGAAAAATATCTGAATTCTTGGTAGATGAAGGTTCTTTTGTTTTTAAAGGGCAAGAGTTGGCTAGTATTGAGTCTGACACATTGTTAAAGCTACGAGCATATAAAAAATCTCAATTAGACGCTATAAAGATGGAAATGGACGCTGTTAAAGAGTTGCATTTAAAAGATTTACAGAGTGCTATATCATTTTCAAACGCTATATCTAATTATAGAAGGGCTGAGTCAGAGTTGGATGAAGTTGTTGATGATATCTCTAAAGCGTCAATATTAATCCCTTTCGATGGTGTAATTAATGAGACATATGTTGAAATTGGGGATCATGTATCTATTGGAGAAAAAGTAGCCATTTTAGCTGAGCTTGACCCGATTCTTGTATCTGTTTATGTTACAGAAAAACAGGTGACGAAGTTATGGAATGGTGAGAGTGCTTTAATAAGTCCACTAAATGGTCAGACTTACCCTGGTAAAATAAGATATATTTCGAGCATTGCAGATCCAAAAACCAGCACGTATAAGATTAGTGTAGAAGTAGAAAACCCAGATGGATTATTCTTATCTGGAATGTCTTCTAAAGTGGTCTTTCCCTTGGAATTTGACAGTTACGTAAAAATATCACCCGCAATTTTATCTCTAGATGAGGTGGGTCGTATCGGTCTGAAAACAGTTGAAGACGGGATTGTAAAATTTGTGCCTGTTGATTTATCAAATAGTGAGCCTGATGGTATTTGGGTGAAAGGTTTGGGTATAACGCCGGAGGTTATAGTTTTAGGTCAAGGTTTTGTCAAAAATGGTGACAAAGTTGATTCTCAATTGGTTGAGGTAAACTAATGCAGGGTTTTATTTCAAATATACTCTCTAGAACTCGTTCATTGTTAATGTTTTTTGTTTTATTGTTGGCTGTGGGTTATTTGTCCTATCAAGTCATTCCAAAGGAGTCAGATCCTGATGTCGAACTTGCTTTTATATGGGTGTCACTTACTCATCATGGGATATCTCCTGAAGATGCTGAAAGATTATTAATAAGACCTATGGAGGACGAATTAAAGTCCATCACAGGGGTGAAAGAAATGTCTTCTAAATCACGTGAAGGTGGTGGTTATGTTGAGTTAGAATTTATTGCTGGTTTCGACTCTTCAAAAGCATTGGCTAGTGTTCGCGATAAGGTGAGTATAGCCAAGGCTAAATTACCTTCAGGTGCTGAGGAGCCCGTTGTAAATGAAGTTACTATGGCAAATGAGCAATCGGTTTTAGATATTACCTTATCAGGAGGCGGCTCTGAACGAGGTTTGATTTTTTTAGCTAGAGAATTGAAAGATGAATTGGAGGGGCTTTCCGAGATTTTAGAGGTCGATATTGCTGGAAACAGAACTGATATGGTTGAAATATTAGTAGATCCTTTATTGATGGAAAGTTATGGTTTGAAGCAGAGCGAGATTTTCAACCTAGTCTCTCGTAATAACAAGCTTGTTTCAGCGGGTACTCTGGATAGTGGTAAGGGTCGGTTTGCGATAAAAGTTCCATCTGTCTTTGACGGGGTTGAAGATTTATTAGTTTTACCCGTTAAAGTCGAAGGCCAGAGGATAATTACATTTGCAGATGTAGCTCAAATCAGGCGATCATTTAAAGACGCTAACAGTATAGCTCGATTAAATGGTGAGAGGGCTGTCGTTCTTGAAATCAAAAAAAGAACGGGAGAAAACATAATATTCACTGTTGATAAGGTGAGGGCTATATTGGAAAAATCTAAGTCGAAATGGCCTAATAATATCAGCGTTTCGTTCTCAGGTGATAGTTCTAAGAAAGTAAAAGATATGCTTTCGGATCTACAGAACAATGTCATTTCTGCTGTATTATTTGTTTTTTTGATTATCGTATGCGCACTAGGTTTTCGAAGTGCTGTTCTGGTTGGTTTAGCAATACCAGGGGCTTTCTTGACAGGTATTTTAGCATTATATTTATCAGGTTTTACTATTAACGTAGTGGTGTTATTTGGTTTGATCATGAGTGTGGGGATGCTGGTTGATGGCGCTATTGTTGTTGTTGAGTTTGCTGATAGGAAAATGAGTGAAGGAATTGGTAAAAAAGAAGCTTTCAGTATGGCTTCACAGCGTATGGCTTGGCCTATCGTGGCATCTACTGCAACAACGCTTGCTGCTTTTGCACCACTCTTGTTTTGGCCTGGGATGATGGGTCAATATATGAAATTCTTACCGCTTACTTTAATTTTTGTACTAAGCGCATCGTTACTGATGGCGCTTGTATTTATTCCAGCATTAGGAGGGGTGATAGGTAAGCAAAAGATAATATCTAAAAAAGAGCAAGAACAGCTTAACATTGCGGAGAGTGGGGATTTGTTAACTTTACGTGGTTTATCGGGTTTATATGTTCGCACACTATCAAAAGCGCTGAAGTCACCTTTTAAAATACTCTTTATTACGTTGCTTTTGAGTGTGACAATATTTGTTGGTTATGCTAAATCAGGTTTAGGAGTAGAATTTTTCCCTGAATCAGAGGCGCGGGGTGTAAATCTAACTGTGAAATCACACGGGGACTTATCTATTTTGGAAAAGGATACGGTGATGAGGACAGTAGAGGGAAGATTGTTCGGGATAAAAGGAATTAAAACAATTTACACTCGTACTGGTGGTTCAGAGCGTATTGGAGTTATTAAAGTTCAGTTTTATGATTGGGATAAAAGACGAAAAGCAATCGAGATCATTCAAGATATGAAGGAGGCTACTTCAAGCATAGCTGGTGTTCAGGTGATTATTCAAAAGCATAATAGTGGCCCAGGCTCCGGTAAAAAAATAAAGTTAGAATTGTCTTCAAAATATCCGAAACTAATAATTGATGCTGTAGCTAAGATTGATATGGCGATGGCGGAAAGTGGATATATTGAGAATATTCAAAATGATCTAACTAGAAATGGTATTGAGTGGCATTTAAATATAGATAGAGCTCAAGCATCGAAGTATGGTGCGGATGCCACTTTAGTTGGGCAGACTGTTCAAATGGTTACTAATGGTATAAAAATTGGGGAGTATAGGCCGGATGATGTGGATGATGAACTAGATATAAGAGTCCGTTACCCAGTAGATTATCGAAATTTGTCTCATTTAGATCAATTAAAAGTCAATACTATTAATGGTCTGGTGCCTACAAGCTTATTTATGGAGAGAGTTCCGGCTAGAAAGGTTGTAAGTATTCAGCGTGTCGATAGTAAAAGAGTTAACAGGATTTCTGGTGAGTTAATTGACGGTATTCAGTTGGACTCTGCCCTGCCAGAGCTTGAACAAACACTGTTGGGGTTAGGTATTGACCCAAGGGTAAATGTGGAATTTCGAGGTAGTAATGAAGAGCAAGATGAATCATCTGATTTTCTAAAGAAAGCATTTACAGTAGCATTATTTGTCATGGGTATAATTCTGGTAACTCAATTTAATAGCTTTTATCAGGCAGGTTTAATATTAAGCGCTGTTGTATTCTCTACCGCTGGGGTATTTCTTGCAATGATTATAGGTCAAATGCCATTTGGTATTGTTATGGGTGGTATCGGTGTAATTTCATTAGCTGGGATAGTAGTAAATAATAACATAGTGCTTATTGATACTTTTAATCAGTTGCGAGGTAGGGGTTTAAGTCCAACTGAAGCGATGCTAAGGACAGGAGCTCAAAGACTACGACCAGTGTTACTAACTACTACTACAACAATGCTTGGGTTAATGCCAATGGTCTTTGGTATGAATCTGGATTTCTTTGAAAGGACAGTTACATTTGGCGCTCCGTCAACTCAGTGGTGGGTTGGATTGGCAACAGCTGTTTCAGGTGGGTTGCTTTTTGCAACTATGTTGACATTGATTTTAACTCCATGTCTTCTCGTGTGGAGAGAAAGCAGAAAACTATAAGGTATGATTATAAAAGATAGTAAGGACTAACTCTGTTAGTCCTTTTTTTTAATCTACTAAATTTTTCATGTAATTGCTTTTCTGTATTTTGATGTGTTTAATGGTAGCTTGCTTGATTGCTTCAGCAGTTTTCTCGTTATTTCCTATTACAACTAATTTACGCCTGTCTATTGTTTTAAGTGAGCTGGCAATATCAAGTAAAAAGTCCGACTGTGGGTAAGGCTTGTCCTCATAGGAGAGTCGACCTTGTGCGTCACATTTACAGGCCAGTAGGAATGATTGTAATGTATCTTGGTTGTGAATAGCTCCTACATGATTGAGTAACTTCAAAATACTCCCTGCTCTCAAATCAAAGGCCTTGTGTGCATGTGTGTGGTATGCGCACATAAGTACCGCTAAGTTACCTATTTTTTTAGGGATTCTAAATCGCCGATTTATACGTTCAACTAGAGGTACTCCAGATTTTGCGTGGTCATGGTGTGCTGGTAGCGTCTCTTTTGGAGAAAGTGATTTACCAAGATCGTGTAATAGTAAAGCATACCTAACATCAAGAGGAGCTCTTAGCTTGGCAGCATGATCAATTGTCATCATAATATGGGTAAATGTATTTACTTCTGGATGAGGGGCTGGGTGTTGCGGTATCCCATCGAGAGCCTCTAGTTCTGGTAATATCTCCAGTAAAGCTCCTGTATTTTGTAATATTTTAAAGAATACAGAAGGTTTGCTTTCCATCAAAGCTCTACTGATTTCTTTCCACATCCTTGAGGGATTGAGGGATTCAATCATTCCATGGTTTACCATTCTAATCATGAGTTCTATTGTACTGTTGTCAACAGCAAAGCCTAACGAGTGATATCTGGCTGCAAACCTAGCAACTCTAAGAATCCTTAGTGGGTCTTCTGAAAATGCTTCACTAGTATGTTTAATGAGCTTATTTCTTATATCCTCAACACCATTAAAGGGATCAATAAGATCTCCATCCTGATTCTGTGCTATTGAGTTTATGGTTAGGTCTCTTCGTGATAAATCATCTTCTAGACTTACCCCTTTCGTAGAGATTTTAAAACCATGATATCCGTCGCTAGTTTTCCTTTCCACCCGAGCCAAAGAATACTCGTCTCCAGATATTGGATGTATATAAACAGGAAAGTCTGCACCGACAGGCCTAAACTTGTTTTTTATCATGCTAGTGTGGTTGCCACCAACGATTACAAAGTCGTTGTCTGACGATGGTCTTTGCAGAAGAAGATCTCTTACAGCGCCTCCTACAAGGTAAATTTTCCCGTCAATATTTTCTTCAGGTATTGTTGTCAAGAGAGCATTTGTGTTGTCTGCATTATTGGGGTTATTAATATAAAGATAATTATTTATTAAGCAAGCTAAACAAGAAAAGCCCTGAAGAACAGGGCTTAATATATTTTTGAGCATTAGGTTAAATTAGTTAAACAGATTCGTTTAGCTGCGTTTTTAATTTCGTTTTTCGTGAAATACCTTAGCTCTGGGTTGAATTTATCTTGATATATAGGTCTAGTGCCTCTAGAAAACCCCGTTAGATAAGTAAAATTATTATTATGAAATACCAAATCAATGGTTACTCCATTATTTACTATAGATGGTGTAAACGTTTTTCCTGAGCACTCAATATAAACAGTGTACTTGGTATTGCTGTTCATCTTCACAAAGTTATCTAGCGATAAATCTTTGGCATGTAAGTTAAAACCTAAAGTGATAAACGATAATAGTAATATTTTAAAAAATCTCATAATTAGTCCTGTTTTTAAATTAAATTCAAATGTTAGTTATAACAATACTAATTAGGCGTTGATTAGGGGGTATTTTGCGTTTCAGCCCATTCTACTGCGCCAACAATGACATCACCGTGGCACGATTGAGGTTTGCAAAAGCAACCCAGTTTTTTACCTTTAAGCGAAAGTAGTTGTTCTACCGTTATATTTTGGAGTTTTATTTGTAGCCAAAGGTATTTCTTATATTTAGCTATAGCTTGGGATCGGTTGGTAGTTTCGGTTATCTCGAAAGGATTACCCCAAACAGAACCCCTGCCGATGTAGATGTCGTAGTTATCTTTGTATTTATTAACAACTTGGGGCATTTAATTATTAAAGTTGTTCAGGTTGGAATTTTTGCTGGATGGGGAGATCCTCAAGCCCATGATTTTAAATATGGCAAAAATCAAAATAAACAATGCTATGGGAAGGATGTTGCTATCAAAACTTTGAAACCAATTTATTAGGTTGCTCACTGACTTGTCTTCTATAGGAAATTTTGGAATAGTGTACCTTATTATTGATTTCCAATTAAGCATAATAATGTTTGGTTTATCCGCGAAGCGGCACGAAGTGTTCGGGATGGTTTCCTTGGATGTATAATTTGCGTAAACATAATTAGAACACCTATGTAGTTAACGTTAAATTTACTGTTTTTTATCTTTTCTGAATGGAGATAATTCCCAAATAAACAAAGGTATTAGGATAAATGCAACTGACCAAAAATCTAAGACGAACTCGACTATAAAATCAATAAAATGTACCATTGTGTTGGTCTAATAAATTATTATATAGTCCATACTATTTTTTGTAGCTTCACCCGTCAAAAAACCATTATGGTTATTAAACTCAGTCTTTAGTTGACACCTTTTGAGTGGTATTAACATTTTTAAATTTGACCGTGTTAACAATATTGATAACTTCTCCTCTTATTTTGCTTAGTTCGTTGTAGTATTCTTCTCCAAACTCAACACTGGTCGCTACATAAGAAAAAATGAGCAATTTATCAAGGCGTTGTACAACCCAGTAATCCAGGGTGCTCTTTTCAGGTACACCATCATAATATGCTGTCCATGATATACTTGTGTAAACTGCGGTTTCATTCTCAAGTTCAATTTGCATTGGTTTTATTAATAATTTGAATGAATCATCCTTGCTCCAATCTTCTTCTATACGTTTTAAAATAAACTCTTCTGGCGACTTGAATGTATTTTTAATCGAAGCAACGGCTAGTATCGGGTCGAACCATTCGATATATCCTTGATAGCTAAGAGATACAACATGTACGGCATCACCGATAGATCTCCCTTCTCCTTCAAAGTATTCTTGTTGATCATCATCGAGATCGGTCATTAGTCGTAACCCTTTTGAATTGAGGAACTGCCAGTTATTTGGCTTAATGATTTCTAATCCCAAATTGTGTCGTGTAAATTTGTGTATTCCAGCAGAAATGCTGGTGTTTGTGATGGTGATAATGAGTAGTAGTAAGACTGTTTTAAAATGCATAAATTTTTACCGAATAAGGGATTAGCTTTAAATATGTCCCTATGTTGGGAATAAATTAATTTTAAAAAGCTGTTGACATTGTATTTCTTATCATTAAGTTAATGTTGTGCCTTGAGCACATAATAAAAAAAATTTAATTAAATAGGATATTTTAAAAATGAAAAAATTATTAATTAGTGTTTTTACAGCTTCTTTATTGTTATCTGGTGCCGTATCTGCCGCTTCATCACCTTCGCCTAAGGTTGACTTAAATGCTGCACAGTTAGGTAAAATCGACTTCTCCGAACCTGTATTGCAAAACCGTAGAAAACGCGGTGGACGTGTAAAAATCTAGCTTTAACTGGTTAGATAAAGACGACAAGGAAAGAGAGAGCTCTCTTTCCTTGTAAAACATTTAGAAATACTGGCTCCGCACACTTCAACTGATTATTCAATTATTTCATATCATATTACTAGCTGGGTATCCTAAATAGTTGTCCATATGTAAACCATATAAGTCTAAGCATAATTTTAAAATTGTTATACAAAAGTTTTATCTTAATATGATCCATAATATTAAATAAACAACGATGTAAGCATGATTAACGCTATTAAGCCTTTTGATAGAAGCAATGGTAATGGGTGTGGTTCAATAAATATTGAGAACCTATTTAATGCCATAGAAAATAAAACCAATGCAAACGCTGATGATGCAAAGAATGACCTTATGACTCTGCTTACTGACCGCTCATGCTATGACTCATTTCATGCACAACACTCTGCCACAACAAAGTGCTTGCTCGGGATTGAGGGTGAATTAAAAAGAGCTGCATATAGCCTTGGATGCACAGACCTCGACAATTCATTACAATTTATAATTGAGAAAACTAAAAACAAATAGTAATCGCTTTAAAACCTCTTTGCTCTTCTGTATTTATTCAAAACTAAAAAATTAAACATATTCTCCCGTGACTACATTTTGGGTTTATGAGTCAATATGAACATCATATTCTCTCGTGACTACATTTTGGTGTCACCAATCAGTATGAACATCATTTAGGTTCGTGACACCTTTTTGGCTTCACGACTTGCAAAGTTGTTCATCCTGACATATAGTCGATTTAGTTTTGGTGGTTTTTGGTAAATTTCTTTTGTAATATAAAGGGATATATCCCAACAACCTTATTATAAATACAAGAAGGTTGATATGAACACAATAATGCAAGTCGAGGAAATGGCACATTCAGCTGAGTATGCTATTGCAGAGAGAAACAAAATGTTTTTGGTTCCTAGCGTCGATGATGAAGGAAATGAAACTGAAGAAGAGGGACATCTTAAACAGGTTAGGCACTACACGCCTAAAGACGTTATGGACGTACTTCATATTTCTAGAAATACAGTAACCAAATGGACTGTAAAGGCTGGTATTGACCCAAAAAGATTTGAAGGCGCGACGTGGCTAATCAATATAGAAGATTTGTATAAACTGATTGATTGTCTTACTGTTAATAAAGTAAAACAATTTAAGTACACTAAAAGATTCAAACGTTCTGCAAAACAAAAGTGTCAGATAATTGCATTAGCAAATCAGAAAGGTGGTTGTGGTAAAACAACAACTGCCGCTACGCTTGCTGCTGCAATGGCAACAAGTCCGATATGGGGTAGAATGCGTATTGGTGTGTGGGACGGGGATTCTCAGGGAACGCTTTCTATGTACTATGCCACAAAAGTTGTCGGAAATACTCCTGGCGCTACAGATTTGTTGCTGGGGGAGTATGACATTCCAAAAGGGCAAACTAGAAAATCTGTTATTAGTTCGGCCTTTTTAGATACAACCATTCCTAATCTTAGAATACTGCCGACAAGTCCTTCGGACAAAAGGCTTGAAGCAACTTTGCATCAACGCATTGCCGCAGGAACTATGAAGTCGCCTTATATGTTGATGAAGGATGTTTTGGAGCACGTTAAGGATGAGTTTGACATTATAATTATCGATACACCTCCATCAATGAACTATTCTGTCTATAACGCTTTAGCTGCCGCCACATCACTAATTATACCAATTCCTCCAACTGAGAACGATAGAGATGCAACTTTAAACTGGGTATCTCAATTGCCAACAATGTACACAACTCTCTATAGGGAAGGTTTTGAGGGATATTTTGATGAAATTAAATTTTTAATCACTAATTATGATGCGCAGGCTTCAGCTATAGAGGTTACCAATTCCATTAACGAGGCCTTTGGGACTTTTGTATTTAATACTCCCGTAAATTCCAGTGAGGCTTTTGTAAATTGTGCGAGCGAGTTGTGTACTATTTATGATATGTCTAAATCTGATTATTCAAAATCGAAGAAAAGCTTTGAGTCTGCCGTAACAAATATGGACGCTGTAACTACTCAGATAATGAAGGGTTTGAGAGAAAATTGGAAACGTCAGGAGAAAGATTATGCAGCAGCGTAGAAATAGACAAGTAAAAAGGGCAGTAAGTAATGTAGAACAGGGAAAAGAAGTATCTGTTTTATCACCTAATGCTAAGAAATCATCTCAATCTGTTGGTGGTCTAAAAGGAACTGAAGAAGCGGCGATTCAAGCCGAGAAGGGGAAATTGGATTTTACAATAGATAAACTAGTGAAAGCTATACAGTCTGGTCAAATGTCAGCTGATGATATCGCTTCAAAACTAGGGGTATCGATTACAAGGTCTTCTAGAGTTCATCGTCTGCCATCTGGTGATGTTGTGTTTGAGTATATTGACATCCCTGCTGTCGAAGTAAAAGCTAAAACCGTCATCTCTAAGCTCAACACACGCTATGCTGACATGCTAACGCGAGAGGATGTAGAGGATGTCATAGAAACACTAGACGGTGGCATTCTAGGGCACCCAGTGTACGCTGTGTTAAATAAAGATGGTGTTTATGAGATTATAGATGGTTCCAGGCGTCACGCTGCTCATGGTTTCTGTGAAGATCCACCGAATTTTAGTACATGGTATACCAAAACACCTTTAACAAGTGAAGATATAGATGAATTATCTAAAATTTGGGATGCAAAATTAGAGCACTCTGCTCATGAGCAAGGCACCCATTGGAATCGTTTATTAGAAGAAGGGAAATACGCAGATGCCGAAGAGTTAGCTACAAATCTTAAAGTGAGCGCTTCAACAGTAAGATTAAATATTCGTTTAGCTAAAGTAGGAAAAAATGTTTTAGCATTAGCCGTAGCCCCTGCAAAGTTAGGTACTAGCCTAATAACTCGCTTAGAAAGAATTGATAAACTGTTAGAAGAAGGTGCTCTGGACAAATTAATCGCAAAAAAGGTTTGGATATTAGAGAATCACTATGAAGAATTTTCTGAACTCAATCCGGTAAGAGCTAACAGTAGAATGATAAAAATGTTAGAAGATGAGTTTAACTCCATTCAAAGCATCACTTCTGAAACAATAAAATACGAACAAATTGTAGTGCTCAAAAACAGAAATCAAAAAGTTAGATTTAAGAAATTTCAGAATAAATCTACTAAGCAAGAAATATTGCAATATGAGTTAAAGGGGATTAAGGATGAAGTATTAACTCCGTTGAAAGCTAAAATTGAAGATCTTATAATTACTAGCATGAAGGATAATGGCTTAACTAAAGAGTAATTGTATTAGGTTTTCGAAAGTATATTGAAAGCCCTACCATATTTATGGCAGGGCTTTTAATGTTTGTTAGCGTCGAGTTAATTAATTATTGCCTCGTTAAACAGATAATTCTGAGCCAATTTTAAAGGGTTCCGTTTGTGTTGTTATCTGCTGAGTGAAGAGATTTTGTGTATTTCCCAGTTATTTGGTTGTAGCTTGAATCCCCTCGCAAGTTTTCTTCACATAGCTTCGTAATGTGACCTGTAGGCCAGAGGCACATGTATTCTTGTCCATTAGTTGATAGTTTGATTCCTATTACTTCAAGGTGTTCGTCGTGCTTTGCCTTTGGATGTGCAGATCTGGAATAGTGTACTATTTCTCCAAGTCCGAATTTTGTTTCCGTCTGGCCTTTTTCAAACATGTCTTTTTGGTGTGAGTTAATACCGTATTCATCAAACTCACATATTGCGCCTCCATTAAATCTGCAACTATAAGTAATTCCTAGTTTATTTATATTTATTGATTGCATAATAAGAAAAACTCTCTCTTCTTCGATGGAGTCGCCTTCGATTTCCGAATCCTCATGCTCATTGTATGTGTATATTGTATCGTTCAAATCGTATTTATGTATGTATATCATTGATAGTCCTCTTTTGGATTAGTTTATCAATCAATATTTTTAAAACCTACCCGTTTAGCTTCGTTTGTGTATGGATATTCGTATCATGGAATTTAATTTAAATTTAAATAGAAGTGAGATTATGGATTTTTTGTTGAGTTTTGTAAGTGTTCCATTGTTTTTAGTGGGTTTGGTGGCAATTATCATATCCAAGGCAATTAAGTTTGTTCCACAGCAACACATTTATGTAGTTGAGCGCTTTGGTCAATATGTTAGATCTATGGAGGGTGGTTTAGGTTTTGTCGTTCCTTTTATTGAGCGGGTTGCATATGACAGAACTCTTAAGGAAGAGGCTATTGAAATACCTGGTCAGGCTGCGATTACTAAAGATAATATAGAGCTCCAAGTAGACGGAGTTTTATATATTAAAGTTATCGATGCAAAAAAAGCTTGTTATGGGGTAGAAAATTATCGTTACACGGTTGAGCAGTTGGCTCAAACAACGATGCGTGCAGAGCTTGGTAAGATGAAATTAGATCAGACATTCCGAGAGCGAGAAACGATTAATACAAATGTTGTATCAGCAATAAATGAGGCTTCTGAGGCCTGGGGTGTGCAAGTTCTTCGCTATGAGGCTAAAGACATTAACCCGCCTGCAAGTGTTAAAGATGCTATGGAAAAGGAAATGACTGCGGAAAGGGAAAAGCGTGCGACAATCTTAGAATCAGAAGCTGAAAAAGAATCTGCTATTAACGTGGCACAAGGTGATAAAGAATCTAAGATTCTTAAGGCGCAAGGTGAAGCTGAAAAAATAACAATTGAAGCAGACGCTAAGGCTAAAGCTATCAAGACAGTTGGAGATGCTGTGTCTAGCCCAGAAGGAATGCAAGCTGCACGAATCGAACTTGCCAATGAAGCAATAAGGGTTCGCCAAAACCTTGCTAAAGAAACTAATACAGTTATCCTTCCCGATTCAGCTGGTGACCCTAATTCGATTGTTGCAAGCGCTATGTCTGTGATTGAAGCTGTCAAATCTACACAGGGTAGTTAATATGGAATATTCTTTAACATCTCCGCAGACTTTGGCTGTAATTGGATTGGTTTTATTTATCGTTGATGCTGTTTTGTTTGGTATGGCAACCTTCTTCCTGGTTTTTTTAGGTTTGGCTTCTGTGCTCACATCGGTATTGGTATTATCAGGAGTTATCCCAGAAGATTTGACGTATGAATTAATAAGTATTGCTGTTCTAACTGTGGTTATTACAATTCTGCTTTGGAAGCCAATGAAAAACTTCCAATCATCAAAAGTTTTGACTAATGATGATCATTCAACTAGTGATTTGGTTGGTCTAGAATTCACTATTGATGAAGAAACGTTGATTCAAGTAAAGTATTCAGGTGTGCTGTGGGCTCTGACAACTGAATGTGGCAGTAAATTATCTGCTGGTGACAAGGTAACAGTTGTGGATGCTCAGGTAGCTAGATTTGTTGTACGTATAAAAGACTAATCCAATCGGCTTAGGTGATGTTCTTGTTGCTTAGGCCTTTTCAATCTTTAATTCCTATTTGAACTCCAACCTCACTTATTTTGTCATAAACGATGTTATGTATTGCATGATAAATTTGCAATAGAAGTAATGAATGTCGAACTATGAACTGTCTGCTTTAGAACAATACAATAAATTAAAAATCAAAAAAAAATGTTTCTCTTTCTTTGGCAAGTTAATGGTATTAACTGGTCTTTTGATGCTTTCAGTTCCTAACTTAAAGAACTTGGATATCTTCAGTAATTTTAATGCTAACGAGAAAATCATCCTACTCCCGCATGTCGATCATGGTAAGGATGGGTTAGTGAAAATCGGGGGCAATCAAATAAACTGGAATCATCTTTCAATTGATTTGTCTGAATTAGGTATATCTAAGGAAATCACAAATAATATTCCTAAATT
>Ga0105356_10002435_pt1 | contig 18569 bp, 22 predicted proteins | sample GOMGulsemesocosm_3_FD_83502 | JGI IMG/M metagenome (GOLD analysis project Ga0105356, IMG submission 83502) | Methane-oxidizing microbial communities from mesocosms in the Gulf of Mexico - GOM9D Gulf of Mexico | ecosystem: Environmental > Aquatic > Marine > Cold seeps | place: Gulf of Mexico... | reverse complement strand
TTATGTAGGATCGATGCGTACGTTGTAATTCGGAAAATGTAGTTTCAATGTAAGAAAGCTTGTTTCTAATTAGACTTTTTTTAAGATTAGTACCAGACAAGTAAAAGATTTCAATATAATTATCCGAAGATTGTACAGCTATTAACTCGTTTAAATGAAGTTTTAAACTTTCGTAATTACCTTCACCTTTAATCTCAATTTTTTTATCCTCTAGTTTTTTTTCAAAATATTTTCCAAAAGCAAAACGACCAATAACTATAATTGGTAAAATAATAGCTAATGCAGGTAATAATAATGCCTTTAGCATATAACCTAAAGTATGCGGATTGGCTTGTCCAGCAACTACAATGTATAAATAATATAATCTTGCTAATGTTATTGAAACAATGGATAGGCTTAATAAAAATAGTACTTCGTGTTTTAAAAACCAATTGTTATTAGATTGTCTATAAATGTAATACTGAAGAGGTAAAAATAATACATATGAAAAAGTTGCAATTAGACTGTAAAAGGGTAAATACTTTAGTTTTTCTGAAGGATTAAGTTCACTTATATCTAATGGTTCGGTAATAAATAAGAATAAAAAAATCCATAACCCAAGTCCAAAACCAACAATAATGTGGTGTTTTAATGAAGGGTCAAAGGGATATTTAGATTTCAAATTAATATAAGTTATTTAAAAAAGCACCAATAGTAGTATTGATGCTTTTAAGATTTAATAATAAATTAGTTTAAGATAACCAACCTTTTTTAGTTGCATGATTTGCTAACCATACTAAAGCCATACCAACTATAATAATCATTGGTGTCATGGCATTGGCCATTTTAAGTACAAATACTAAATAATACATTTGTGCTAGTGCAGCAATTAATGAGATTAATAAAACATGAAATGCCCATTTTTTTCTAATCACCAATAATAAACTTCCAATGGTACCTGCAAAAACTGCTATAGCAAAAGCTCCAATATACCAAGACGGTAAATTGGCATACATTTCTTGATCTGCTTCTGGCAATTGTTTTAAAACTTCGTCAGACATCAAAGCTTGTCCTATGTATGCAAAAACGCCTAAAAGGTTCCATATTAAGGCAATAATACTGATTACTAAAAACCACATTGGTGGTTTGTGTGTCGTTACATTAGTCATAAAATTAGGTTTAGTTAGTTAATATGGTTTCAAGGTATAAAATTTTTGTCAAATGGTAAGTAAAACTGTATTTTCGGCATTCAAAATTAAATATGCAAAAAAAGTTTTATTACGTCATTACAATTCAATATTTAGGGTATAGGTTTCATGGTTGGCAAAAACAGCCTAACCTAAAGACTTTACATTTAATGATTGATCGTACTTTAAATTTTATTTTAGATAAAAAGAAATTTAAAACTTTAACGTCTGGTCGAACAGATGCTATGGTTAGTGCAGAAAATGCTGCTTTTGAATTGTTTTTAGAAGAGCCTATTGCAGATTTTGACGACTTTTTAGCTTTATTTAATTATAACTTACCGCAAGATTTACGTGCTTTAACAATAAAGGAGGTTGATAGTACATTTAATATTATACAACATTCAAAAATTAAAGAATATTTATACGTCTTTGCATTTGGTGGTAAATTTCATCCGTTTTGTGCACCAATTTTAACTACAATTTTAGATCCTTTAGATATAGAGTCAATGAAACAAGCGGCTAGACTGTTTGAAGGTGAGCACTTTTTAAAACACTATTGTTACAGACCAACAGATAATGGTATATATAATAGGAACATTTTAAAATGCGAAATTGTAGAAAATACAATGTATACAGCAAGCTTTTTTCCAGAACAAAGTTACATACTACGTGTAAAAGGGAAAGGGTTTATGCGAAATCAAATCCGTTTAATGATGGGAGCATTGATTGAAGTTGGTCAAGGTAAACGTACTTTAGAGGATATTGAAGCTAGTTTAAAACCAGATTTTAAAGGTAATAACCATTATATAGCACCTGCTTCTGGGTTAATTTTAAAGGATATCGAATTTGAGTAAAATTTATCAAATTCGTTGTGATTTTTACATTTTAACACTTTTTTATTAAGAAAACACCACTCTTTATAGGTGTTTATTGAAATTCTATAACATTCTTAAAAAATCATATAACATGTCAGCTTGATTAGTGTTGCATCTTTGTATCAAAGAAATTAACAACACTAAAAACAGAACACATGAATTATTTGAATATGCAAGATGAGAAATTACTACCTGTAGTTGTAGAGTTAAATACATTATTAGCAGATTATAATATATACTATCAAAAATTAAGAAGCTTCCATTGGAATGTATTAGGAAAAAACTTTTTTGACTTACACGAAAAGTTTGAAAATATGTATAATGAAGCTAAGCTTAAAGTAGATGAAATTGCAGAACGCATTTTAACATTAAGACATCATCCTGTAAGTAAGTTTAGTGATTACTTAAAAATATCGTCACTATCTGAAGCTTCAAGCCTAATAACTGATCAGGAAATGATAGAAGAATTGCTTAACGACCATAAAACCATGTTAGCACAAATGTCTCAAGTACTTAGTAAAGCTGAAGATGCAGGAGATGAAGGTACAATTGACTTAATTGGAGCATATATTAGAGAATTAGAAAAATCAAGTTGGATGTTAAATGCTTGGTCAAAAAACACTGCAGATCAATTAAAAAAAGTAGTTACTAATAGTTAAACACAGGTTTTAATGCTATCAAAACTTTATTAACTAAACAAAATATTATGAAATCTCAATTATCAGAAGCATACAATTTACTAATCGATAAGTTAGAATCTTGGTTTAACGCGATTGTATCAAACATTCCAAATCTAATTTTAGCCATTATAGTCTTAATTGCAGCATATTTTATAGCTAAATATGTAAACAAATATGTGACAAAATTAGTGTCTAGAAAAATTCAGCAAAACTCAATTACAAACATGATAGGTAGTCTATCATCAGTAGTTGTAGTGCTAGCAGGACTATTTTTAGCCTTAGGTATCCTAAACTTAAGTAAAACTTTAACCTCATTACTGGCAGGTGCTGGTGTGGCAGGTTTAGCAATAGGATTAGCATTGCAAGGTACATTATCTAACACATTTGCAGGTATTGTATTGTCATTTAGAAAGAAAATACAAATAGGACATTGGGTAGAAACTAATGGGTATTCTGGAGAAGTTATTGACATAAACCTAAAGGACTTTACTATTAAAGAAGCGGATAACAACATGGTCATCATACCAAATAAGATGATTTTGGATAACCCAATGAAAAACTACACCCTAACTACTAAAATGAGAGTTTTTCTAGAATGTGGCGTAGGATATGAGTCTGATTTAGATCATGTAGAACAATTAACTAAACAAACCATATGTGACACATTTGACCAAATAGAAAAACCAGAAGATGTTGAGTTTTACTATACAGAATATGGAGGAAGTTCTATTAATTACTTATGTAGATTTTGGATAGATGCCGAAAATGCTCTAGAAAAAATGAGATCAAAAAGTAAAGCTATTATTGAAATAAAGAAAGCTTACGATAAAGAAAATATAAATATACCATTTCCAATTAGGACTCTTCAATTTGATAATAAATTATCATTTGATACGCCTAAGGAAACCGAGAATTCATTCTCAAATAATTAAAAGCAAAGCGCCTTTAATTAAATATTAATCATTAAAAAACCAAAAATTATGTTACGTTGGACAATCACATTTATTATTATCGCAATTATCGCTGGAATCTTAGGATTTGGTGGAATAGCAGGAGCATCTGCAGGAATTGCTAAAGTTTTATTCTTCATCTTTTTAGTGTTATTTGTATTAACACTTCTAAAAAAGGCATAAAGCTAGGAACAGAAAAACATACAACTAATCAGCTATTAAACTAATATTTTAAAAGCAAAAATAAGTTAGCTGATTAGTTTATTAAACCTTTAAAACCTAAAACAATGAAAAAGCTTATATATACATTTCTTATTCTTTTTTCGCTATCAATAGCTGTAACAGGATGTAGAGAAGAAAATAAAACACCAGAAGAAAAAGTTGAAGAGACTATTGATGAAATTGGTGATGATTTAGAAGATGCTTCAGACGATGTTGATGATGCAATGGATGATGTTAAGGAAGAAATTGATGAAGAAATAGAGGATTAAAAATAAAAATAATACAACTACCAATAAAACCAAAATATTATGAAAAAACTAGCACACACATTTATCTTGTTATTTTCAGTATCATTACTATTAACAGGATGTAGAGAAGAATCTACAGGAGAAAAAGTTGAAGACGCAGTAGAAAATGTTGCGGATGATGTAGAAGATGCAGTAGATTAAAACAAAAAAAATAGCTAAGAAAAAGAAAAGTTAATTTAATATATTTTAAATGTATTTGATTAATAGCAACAAAAGTCCTAATTAAATTTAGGACTTTTGTATTTTTAAACCATAACACTAACTTATGAGTATCAAAATAGCATTAGAATTTCTTAAAAAATTAGAGAAAAATAATAATCGTGAGTGGTTTGCAGAAAATAAATCTGAATATGATGCAGCCTTAAAGGCTACAAAAGCTGTATTTAATGAGATGTATCTTAAAATGCAAGTGCATGATGAACTTGATAAATTGAAACTGTTTAGAATTTACAGAGATGTGCGTTTTTCTAAAAACAAATTACCCTACAAAAATAATTTTGGAGGTACGTTTCATCGTGTTAAACCAAGGTTAAGAGGTGGATATTATGTGCAAATACAACCAGGAAACAACTTTATAGCTTGTGGCTTTTGGGACCCTAATAAAGAGGATTTATTAAGAATAAGAAAAGAATTTGAAATGGATGATGATGAGATTAAAACAATAATTAATGACTCTAAATTTAAATCTGTTTGGGGAGAATTGAAAGGTGACGAATTAAAAACAGCTCCAAGAAATTTTGACAAAGATCATGAAGCCATTAATTTAATTAAGAAAAAGCAATACATCTTTACTAAACAATTTACAGATGAAGAAGTTTGTAAAGACGATTTTGCACAAAAGGTCAATGATTATTTTAAAACCATTAGACCCTTTTTTGATTATATGAGTGATGTTTTAACAACAGACCTAAATGGTGTGTCATTAATTAAGGATTAAGCAACTTCTGTTACAGTGTACTTGGTACCATTAAACTCAAAGGTGTCACCTGCAGACTTTTGTTTAAGTAATTGACCAATTGGTGATTGTAATGAGATAGCATAATAATCTTGATTATCAATTTCAATTTTACCAACACTTATGGATATAAAAAAGTGTAAACTATCTGTTTTTACTAAACTACCTAAAGCTGCACTAGTGCTTAATAAGTTAGCTTTTACTAGTTTTAAATAATCTTGGGTTTTTCTAGCTTCGTTTAGGTAACCCATATTTTTTTCTAAATCATTTAAAAGTTTTCCGTTTCCAGAATCATCATCGTCAGAGCTACCTTTATCATTACTTTCAATAGACTCTTTAATTAAGTCTATTTCGTTTTTGTAATCTGCGATGCGTTTTTCTACATGTTCGTTACAAATCTGTAGAAGTTGTTGTTTTATTGTCATTGGTTATATTAAACTGCTTTTAGTATTTCTGGTTTATCAAATAGCTGAATATTACTTTGTAAACGTTGTTTCACTATGGACATCATTCGTTTATTTAAAGCGGACGAATTTAGAATATATTTTTCATATTCTTCTGTAGTAAATTGACCAATTATGATTCCTTTCAAACTATTTCTAAATTTGATGTCTTTATGGACTGCATTTTCAATATAATTTAAACGTTTTTCAATTGTTAATTGGTAAAAAACATTTTTGTGCTTGGCTATATAATTTCTAAAAACTAGAATAAATAATTCGTTTTGTAATTTAATTACAGGTCTTAGCGTTAGGTTTTGGAAACGCTCGTCTTCACTCATATTAGCACTAATTTTAATACTGGAAATTATAGGTCTAATAGCTAGTAATTGGGTATCTCTTGTAGTCATAATAATTAAGTTTTATTAAAAATATCGATAATAAAGACTAATGGCTGTATAGTTAAATATACTTTTTAACTGTGTTGTTAACAATCAAGTTTTTTTATCTTTGAATTAAAGAAAAAATATGAGATTTCACACAAGAAAATGGGTTAAACCCGAAGATTTAAATCCAAACGGAACGTTGTTTGGTGGTCAGTTATTAGCATGGATTGATGAGGAAGCTGCACTTTATACTATTATACAGTTAGAAAACAATAAAGTCGTGACCAAATACATGAGCGAAATTAACTTTATGAGTAAAGCGGTTGAAGGTGACATAATAGAAATAGGTATGGAGGTTAAAAAGTTTGGTAGTACCTCGATATCTCTAAATTGCGAAGTTAGAAACATGCGTACCAGAGAAACTATTATTACTGTAGATAATATTATTATGGTTAACCTAGATAAAGATGGTAATCCAAAACCACACGGTAAAACAAAAATTGAATTTGTTAAAGACAGATTGTCAAAATAATGGTAATCGCTATGTGGTTACAGGCTACTTATTTTAAGTATTTTTTATCCACATAAAAAGTTCCAAAAGGTAATATGGAAGCTAATAGTACAATACCAAATACTTTATTATTCCATTTTTGTTCAGGCTTAATCAAAAACGCTAATGCTATATAGCCTACAAACAATAAACCATGTGGCATACCAAGTAGTTTTACGTAATAATCGTCACCTTCTGGTAGTCTTTTATAAATAGCAGCAGCCATTAATAATAAGTATGAAATACCTTCTAATAAAGCTACAATACGAAATGTTTTAAGCATAATAATTATCTTTTGTACAAAGATAATTATTGTTTTTTTTAATTACCATTTATATACGATTAATCACTAATTTCGTTTAAAATTAATGATATGGATGGTACTAGAAAATCAATATTAATTGTACTTGCTTTTTTCTCGATCTACTTTATTTGGGGTTCGACTTATTTGCTAAATAAAATTGTAGTGTCAGAGGTTGCACCATTTTTTTTAGCAGGAATTAGGTTTGCTAGTGCAGGAGTATTAATTTTTATTATCGCAAAATTTCTAAAAATTTCGCTTAAAGCCACAAAAAAACAAATACTAAATTCGGCTTTTGCAGGCTTTTTATTTCTTGTCTATGGTAATGGTGTCTTTGTATGGGCTTTAAAGTATGTAGATAGTGGTTTTGCAGCATTAATAGCAGCAACACAACCTTTATTTGTTATATTTTTAATGCGAATTTTACATGGATCAAAAATTAAAACAAAATCTATCGTAGGTGTTGTTTTTGGTTTTATAGGTATGTATTTATTAGTTAGTCAAGATACGTTATCACTAAATAAGGATAGTATTATTGGTATACTCATGATATTTTCATGTGTATTAAGCTGGAGTTATGGAAGCATATTTGTATCAAAATCAGATTTGCCTAAAAACTTTTTTGTGGCAACAGGTTATCAAATGCTATTTGCTAGTTTGCTTTTAACCCTTTTAAGCTTAGTTTTTAACGAAACTTGGTTAATGCCAACACAATGGAGTCTTAATGCAAAAGGGTCTATGTTGCTGCTAATTGTTTTTGGTGGTGTAGTTGCATTTACAGCGTTTAATTATTTGTTAAAAGAGGTCTCTACAGAAAAAGTATCTACTTCTGCTTATGTAAATCCAGTAATAGCATTATTTTTAGGTTGGTATGTTTTGGACGAGCAAATTACTATGCAATCCATTGTTGCAGCTTTAACCTTATTAACAGGAGTCTACTTTATTAACTCTAAGAAAAAAATAGTGATTTTTTCTAGATTTAAAAAGTAATAATTTAGGCTATTGCATAATTAAATTCTAATAAGCTTAAAGACTTAATATACAATTATTTAAAAAATCACTATCTTTGTAACTCATTTAAGCAGGTAAACCTTTCCTTGATCTTTATTTTAAGTACTTTAGAATCGTTAAGCAGAACATAGCTTTTAATTACTTCTGACAAATGAATTCATTTAAAACACACATTTAATAACGCTAATGGCTAAATCGCAACAAACATTTAATAAAAGTGAAAAAGAAAAAAAACGCTTAAAGAAAAGAGAAGATAAGCGCAAGAAGATGGAGGCACGTAAGCTTGACAAAGAAGCTAATGGTGGTTCTGATGGTATACAGTTTGCATATGTAGACTTTAATGGTAATTTGGTAGATACTCCACCAGATCCAGAATTAAAGGAAAAGATTGATGCAGAAGAAATCGTTTTAGGAGTACCTAAAAAGGTTGAAGGAGAAGAAGAAGATCCAGTAAGAAACGGAAAAGTATCATTTTTTGATACTTCTAAAGGTTTTGGATTTATTATCGATACAGAAAACAACGAAAAATATTTTTGCCACGTTAGTGGATTAATAGATCAAATTGCAGAAAATGATAAAGTATCTTTTGAATTAGAAAGAGGAATGAAAGGAATGAATGCAGTTAAGGTTAAGAAAATATAATCGACCATAATTAAAATTAAAAACCCATTAAGAGCAATCTTAATGGGTTTTTTGTTTTTAATTTAAAGAGTTTAAGACCATGTTATTTAACTTGTAATACTACTATTATTACATTGATAATGATATAAATTTTAAGCATCTTTGTAGTATGCATACATCAATCATAAAACACATAAATAATCACATAACTCCAAGTTTAGAGGACTTACAATTATTTAATTCTGTTTTAAACCAAATATCTGTGTCTAAGGGTCAGTTTTTATTAAAACCAGGCACTAATGTTCAGCATGAGTATTTTGTTGTTAAAGGCTGTTTAAAGGCATATTATTTAGATGATAAGGGAAGTATTCACATTATTCAATTTGCTATAGAGAATTGGTGGATTGGTGATTTTGAGGCGTTTTATAATCAAGGGTCTTCCATACTATATATCGAAGCTATTGAAGATGCAACGTTATTGTCCATTAATTATAATAGTCTTCAAAAAATATATAAAAAAGCACCAATTTTTGAGCGCTATTTCAGAGTATTAATAACACAAGCCTTTATTGCACAACGTAAACGTATTTTATCAACTCTTGAAAAAAATACTAAAGAACGTTATATTGAATTCTGTATGTCTTACCCAAACATTGAAAATCGCGTTCCTAATTACGATATAGCTAATTACCTAGGTGTATCTCCAGAAAACCTAAGTAGGGTAAGGAAGCAGCTAAAAAGTTAAAACTGTCCTAATTGATATAGATCAATTAAATTGAAGGAAGTGATTTGTAAGTTTGTAATAATTAACACATTACATATTTTCACATGAGCAAACAACCTTTATTATTACCATATAACAAAAACATAAATTTAAAAAACAGAGTAGTTATGGCACCTATGACGCGAAGTCGTGCTAATAACGACGGTAACATACCTACGGACGAGTTGCATGGATTATACTACGAGCAACGTGCATCTGCAGGTTTAATAATTACTGAAGGATCTCAGGTATCAAATAAAGCTGTAGGTTACATCAATACTGCAGGAATACATACAGATGCGCAAGTAGAAGGTTGGAAAAAAGTAACTAAACGTGTACATGATAAAGGCGGAAAAATCTTTATTCAATTATGGCATGTTGGTCGTATGTCACATCCAGACTTTCATAATGGAGAGTTGCCTTTATCATCTTCAGCATTAAATCCTAATGCAAAATCTTATACGCCAGAAGGGTTTAAAGATACTGTAACTCCAAAAGCTATGACCATTGCAGAGATTAAGCAAACGGTTATAGATTTTAAAAATGCTGCAGCAAATGCAGTTAAAGCAGGTTTTGATGGTGTAGAAATTCATTCTTCAAATGGTTACTTGTTTCATCAGTTTTTTAATAATACCTCTAATAATAGAACGGATGAATATGGTGGAAGCATAGAGAATAAAACACGTTTTTTCTTTGAAGTTTTAGAAGCAATAAAAGAAGTGATTCCGCAAGAAAAAATAGGAGCACGTTTTAACCCTTCTTTAAATGGTCTTTTTGGAATGACCATGGATGAGGAGACCATACCAACTTTTGAATATATTATAAAAAAACTAAACGATTACAATCTAGCTTACGTCCACTTATCAGAACCATTTACAGATGTTTCAGATATTCCGTATGCTGTCAAAGAAATCGCAAAACATTTTAGACCATTATATAACGGTACACTTATGATTAATGCAGGTTTTGACCAAGAAAAGGGTAATAAAGTTATCGAGAATGGTGATGCAGATTTAGTAGCTTACGGTAAGTTGTTTATTTCAAATCCAGACTTAGTAGAGCGTTTTGAAAACAATTTAGAGTTGGCAGAATGGGATGAGGACACCTTTTATACAACAGGTCCAAAAGGATATACAGATTATCCAAAAGCATCTAAATAATAAAAGTTTAACTTAAAACAAACAAGATGAAATTTACAAGAAAAGCAAATGCAGAATGGAAAGGTAATGGTAAAGATGGACATGGTAGTTTAACCACAGGAAGTAAGATTTTAGATAAAACAACCTATTCATTTCATACCAGATTTGAGGATGGTGAAAAAGGAACTAATCCAGAAGAATTAATAGGAGCAGCTCATGCTGGATGTTTTGCTATGCAGTTAAGTTTTTTATTAAACGAAGATAATTTTACAGCAACAAGTTTAGACGTAGACGCTACTGTTGTATTTGAAGATGGAGCAATTATCAAAATTACTTTAAATTTAGTAGGAGATGTTCCAGAAATTGATGCAGAAAAATTCCAACAAATCGCACACAAAGCAAAGGAAGTATGCCCAATTTCAAAAGTATTAAACACAGCAATAGAACTTAAAGTAACACTTAAAAAAGCATAAAAATGGCAACGACAACAGTAAAAGCATATGGTGCAACAGCAGCAACCGAAGATTTAAAACCTTTAGATATTAAAAGACGAGCTGTAGGAACAGACGACGTAAAAATTGATATTACGTATTGTGGTGTTTGCCATAGTGATATCCATACGGTTAGAAACGATTGGAAAGGTTCTACCTATCCAGTAGTACCAGGACACGAAATTATTGGTCGTGTGACAGAGGTAGGTACTGGAGTTAACAACTATAAAGTAGGTGATTTAGTAGGTGTAGGTTGCTTAGTAGATTCTTGTCAAACCTGTTCTTCTTGTAACCAAGATTTAGAGCAATTTTGCGAGAATGGTACAACTTGGACCTATAACAGTCCTGATAAGCATATAGAAGGCCAACAGACTTACGGTGGATATTCTACTTCAGTGGTTGTTGATGAGAAATTTGTATTACGTATACCTGAGAATTTAGACGAAGCTGCAACTGCACCTTTACTATGTGCAGGTGTTACTACTTGGTCTCCATTAAGTCACTGGAAAGTTAAAAAAGGAGATAAAGTTGGTGTTATTGGTCTTGGTGGATTAGGTCACATGGGAGTTAAATTTGCAAATGCTTTAGGAGCTCACGTTGTAATGATTACAACATCTCCAGAAAAAGGTAAAGATGCAAAAAGATTAGGCGCACATGAAGTGCTAGTGTCTAAAGATGAAGAGGATATGAAAAAACACCAAGGTAGTTTTGATTTTATCTTAAATACTATTCCTGTAGGACATGAAATGGATCCTTACCTAGGCTTATTAAAAATTGACGCTACAATGGTTTTAGTTGGTGCTATAGAAGCTTTAGAACCTTTCCATGGAGGAAATATCATTATGGGTCGTAAACGTATTGCTGGATCTTTAATTGGTGGTATTAAGGAAACGCAAGAGATGTTAGATTTTTGTGGAGAACATAATATTACAAGTGATATAGAGCTTATCGATATGCAAGATATTAATAAAGCCTACGATCGTGTTACAAGTAACGATGTTAAATACAGATTTGTAATTGACATGAAATCGCTTAAAAATTAAAGCACTTTTTTTTATTATATAAAAAACAGCCTCTAAGTTATTTAGAGGCTGTTTTTGTGTTTAGGCTAAAGCCGAAAAAAATCTTCTAAAATAGTAGTGTATATTTTATGAAGTACAATCCATCATTGGTCTACTCTAGATAACGTATAACACTTAACTTTGCAAAACAATATGGTTATTCATGTAAAATATTATTTGCGTAGATAGTAGTTAAACTCTGTTGTATATATAGTTTGATAACAGTCTATAAAATGTATACCAAATCCCATCATATAAATCTGTTAAACCAACAAAACTCTACTATCTTTGCATAAAATTATATTTTATGTCACAACAGTTTTCTAGTTTAGGGATTAATGCAGCATTGCAAAGTGCTTTAGCAGATTTACAAATCACAGATCCTACAGATATTCAATCTAAAGTAATACCTGTAATACTTAACAATACAGAGGATGTTGTAGCTATAGCAAAAACAGGAACCGGAAAAACTGCAGCTTTTGGATTACCATTATTACAATTAATAGATAATAGCAAAAATAATATTCAGGCAGTAATTTTAGCTCCAACAAGAGAGTTGGGTCAGCAAATATTTAAAAATTTAGAAGCATTTAATGCGCCTAAACTAGGAGTTAGCATTGCTGGTGTTTTTGGTGGTATACCAATAAAACCGCAAATTGAATCACTTAAAAGTACGACACATGTTGTTGTAGCTACTCCTGGACGTTTAGCCGACTTAATAGAGCGTAACGCTATAAATATTAAAGAAATCTCTTATTTTGTTTTAGATGAAGCAGATGAAATGGTGAGTGCACATAAAGAAGGTGTAGATGCCATAATTAAGGTTTTACCAAAAAGCAAAAGAACATTATTGTTTACAGCAACTATGCCAGGAACAATAAAGCAATTGGTTCAAAACAGTTTGTCTAAAAAAGTGTTGACTATTGAAGCTGATATGGAAACCGTTGGTCATCAAGGCATAGACCATCAATACGTTGTGGTTGAGCCTATCGAGAAATTAAATGTGTTAATGCACTTTTTAAACGCTAACGATGGTCAACGTGGTATTATTTTTTGTAAGACCAAAGCTGCAGTCAATAAGTTGGCTAAAAATTTAGCCATTAATAAATTTTCATCAGGAGCAATACATGGAAGTTTAACTCAAGGAATTCGAGATCGAATCATGGGTCAATTTAGAGAAGGTCATATTAATATACTTATTGCTACAGATTTGGCTGCTCGTGGTATTGATGTAAAAGACTTAGCGTTTGTAGTTAATTATCATTTACCAGACACCTATGATGCCTACGTGCATAGAAGTGGTCGTACAGCTAGAGCAGGAGCAAACGGTCTTGCATTAAGTGTTATTCAAGAAGATGAAATACAAGATATTCCGGAATTTGAGGCAGAATTAGGAATTACCTTTAAACAATACCAAAAAGCTGACGCTAAAAGTATTGAAGAAAATAATGGTTTACTTTGGGCTAAAAAAATCTTTAAAACTAAAGTAAACAAAGATATACCAGAAGATTTTAAAGCAAAAGTAAAAACTATTTTTCACCATCTAACCAAGGAAGAGTTAGTAGATAAAATCTTATCTAATTACATTGCAGAAAACAATACTATTGTGGAAAAGCAAGAGGTTGTAAAGAAAAAAAAGAAAAAATAAACCATGAGTAGCTATTTAAAAGTACAGCAAGATATTTTAGATAAATTAAATATCAAGGCACTTAATCCAATGCAGGAAGAAGCCTTGTTGTCTATTACTAATGCTGAAAACACAGTGTTATTATCTCCAACAGGAACTGGTAAAACATTGGCCTTTTTGTTACCTACTATTACAGCATTAGATACCAATTGCAAAAATGTACAATTGTTAATTTTAGTACCTTCTAGAGAGCTAGCTATTCAGATAGAACAAGTGATTCGTACCATGGGAACAGGTTTTAAAGCCAATGCTGTCTATGGAGGAAGACATTTTAGTAAAGATAAAATTGATTTAGCGCACACACCAGCTATTCTAGTAGGTACTCCAGGACGTGTCGCTGACCATTTAAGACGCGAAACCTTTTTAGTAGATGATATTAGTACTCTAGTTTTAGACGAATTTGATAAGTCTTTAGAAGTCGGTTTTGAAAAAGAAATGAGTGAGATTATTGCTAGTCTACCACATATTAAAAAACGAATATTAACTTCTGCTACGCAAGACATGGAAATTCCACGTTTTGTTGGTTTAGAAAACGAAATAATTATTGATTATTCAGATACTAAGGTTTCAAATTTAGAAATCAAGCAAGTGATATCACCTGATAAAAATAAACTTCAAACTTTAGTCGATTTATTACATGATATTGGTAATAAGCCAGGTATTATATTTTGTAATTACAAAGACACCATTCAATTTGTAAGCGATTTTTTAAATAAAAATAACATTCCTCATGGTTGCTTTCAAGGCGGAATGGAGCAAATTGATAGAGAACGTGCATTAATAAAATTTAGAAACGGAACTCATCAAATTATAATCGCCACAGACCTTGCTGCTCGTGGTTTAGATATTCCAGAATTAAATTATATAATACATTATCAATTACCCTTAAAAGCAGAAGAGTTTACACATCGTAACGGTCGTACTGCACGTATGAATGCAGAGGGAACATCTTATGTTATACAATGGGAAGGAGAACGTCTACCTGATTTTATAAATTTTGATGCTACTGTAACACCAAAGGGAACGGTAAATACTTTAGCCACAGATTGGGCAACTCTATTTATTTCTGGAGGACGTAAAGATAAAATTTCAAAAGGTGATGTTGCTGGTGTGTTGTTTAAACAATGTCATCTAGAAAAATCTGAAATTGGAACTATAGAGCTTAAACAAGACTGTGTGTTTGTAGCTATTCCAAAAAACAAAGCATCTATTATCGTCGATACAATTAATAATACTAGATTAAAAAAGAAAAAGGTAAGAGTTTACATTATTTAACTAATACACTTAACTTATCTAACTTTAGTGTATTATTTAACCTAAATTTAATTCCACTTATTGTTTAATCATTTTTAAGTCTAATAATTAACAATTTATTAATAAAACAGTTAAAAATTTTAATATTAATATAAAACCTTTATATTTGGTCAACCAGTTTGGTAAACCAATTTGTAAAGTTTTATATTTTAATAATGAAATTCGCTATTTCTTCAAACGCATTTATATTAAAAACAGCATTGTTTTTAACACTATGGATGTCATGTTCGTCTACTGATAATCAGGAGGAAAGCATAGCAAATATACCAACGACGGTAAACTTACCTCAAACAGTAAACAATAGTGCTATAATAGATTTTAGTAACTGGAAATTGACTTTACCAGTTGACCAAAACAATAATGGCTCTCCAGACGAGTATCAACCAAACCAACTAGTAAATTTTGGATATCAAAATATAGAAGCGGTACAACCTTATTTATATAATGACTTGTCAAATACTGCTTTAGTATTTTACACATTTCCAGAAATTTCGACCTCAAATAGTTCATATTCCAGAACAGAACTTAGAGAATTAATCAATCCTAATAATGCCAAGCAAAATTGGTCTTTATCTGATGGAGGAGAAATGATTGGCAGACTGCAAGTAGAATCTATATCAGAGGATTTAGAGACAAATGCTAATTACCATAAAGTCATTGTAATGCAAATTCACGGAATTATAACAGAAGAGGATATGGCTAGTCATGGATTGTCTTCTAATAATGGACCTCCTTTAATTAAAATATATTGGAAGGACGGTTACCTATGGTCTCATAAAAAATCTTTAGTAGACCAAACCACTTCAGGTGATGCGCTTCTTGACACGTCTAGTGCAACATGGTTTGACATAAAAGATAATTTAGGTTACGTTGGATTTGAAGCATTTGATTTTAGGATTTCGGCTTCAACAGGTAGAGTAGAAGTACAGTTAAATAATCAAGAACCACTTGTGTATACTGACATTAGTTTAAATAAATGGCCTTTTCACAACTATTTTAAAGCTGGAAATTATTTAGGTACGACAAGTCCAAATGGTTTTGCGTACATCAAATATTTTAGTTTAAACGTGACACATTAATAATTATAATTTAATCAATTTATAGATGAAAAAAATAATAACGCTTTTTGTATTGTCATTAATATTAGTTTCTTGCGGAAACTCTGACACCTCAAACAATATCAAAGTAAATTCAATTGAAGGATTGCATGAAGCTATTAAAAATAGTAGTGCTGGAGATAATATAATATTAGCAAATGGCGTCTATAAAGATGTTGAAATTGAATTTTATGGTCAAGGGACTGCAAATAAACCAATCACCTTAAAAGCTGAAACTCCAGGAGAAGTAAGTATAGAAGGAGTTTCTAATTTAAAAATTGGTGGAGACTATTTAGTAGTAGAAGGCCTACATTTTAAAAATGGATATACACCTTCAAAAAATGTTATTCAATTTAAAATAAATGACACTTTAATAGCTAATCACAGTACAGTAACTAATTGTGTAATTGATGCTTTTACACAACCAGATAGAGATGTTAGTGATCATTGGGTTGAGTTTTGGGGACGTCATAACCAATTAAGTAATAATTATATTACCGGAAAATCAAATTTTGGTCCAACCGTAATGGTAAGATTGGATGGTAACCAACATATAAAAAACTACCATCAAATAATAAATAACCATTTTGGACCTAGACCAAGAAAAGGTGGTCCACATGGCGAAACTATGCAAATAGGAGATAGTGGTACATCTATGACACCATCACATACTAATGTAGAAAACAATTTATTTGAACGTTGTAATGGTGAAGTTGAAATTATCTCAAGTAAATCTAATAACAATACATTTAAAAACAACGTGTTTTTTGAAAGCGAAGGCTCTTTAGTTTTACGTCACGGAAACTATGCAACAATTGATGGAAACATTTTTATAGGTAATGATAATTCTGAATTTATTGGCGGAATTAGAGTTATTAATACAGGACATTGGATTACAAATAATTACTTCTATAAATTAAAAGGATCAACATTTAGAGCGCCTTTAGCAATAATGAATGGAATTCCTAAATCACCTTTAAATCGTTATAATCAAGTAACAGACGTTGTTATAGCACATAACTCCTTTATAGATACAAAAACGCCTTTTCATTTTAGTGTTGGATCAAATGTTAGTCAAAGCGAAGTATTACCTAAGTCCGAAATCCGTTCGGCAAGACCAATAAGAACTGTAATTGCTAATAATATATTATATAATCAAACGCCTTTTGATTTTCCTATTAAAAATTACGACAAGGTAGATGGTGTTTTATTTAAAAACAATTATACAAATAGTGCTAATAAAAGTGAGGTTAAACCAAAAGGTTTAATAACAGCAAATATGGATGTTACCAAAGTGTCGTCTCAATTAATGGTGCCAAAAATAGATAATAGTAATGTGTATTTAGGTTTTGATTTTGAAACGATTGACACTGACCTTTTCGGGAATAAAAGAACTTCAGAAAATAATGCTGTAGGAGCTATAATCAATACAGGAGATTATAAAGCATTATACGATTCATCAAATTACGGAACGGATTGGTTTGATACTAAAAAAGCAAAAACTGAAGCTAAAACAATTAAAGTAAGTACATCAACTCAATTAATAGAAGCTTTAGCAAAAGCAAATTCAGGAGATACAATAAGCTTACAAGCTGGAGATTACCAAATTAGTGAAGCTTTACCAATTTCTAAATTAATTACATTAAAGTCTTCAGATAAAAATAATAAAGCAGAAATAAGCTTCACATCTAATACTACAGCTTTTTCAATGCAGCCAAAAGGCGTGTTACATATCGAAGACCTTATTTTAAAAGGAAACCAAACGCAAGCTGCTTTTAAAACATTAGATAAAAATATGAGTAGCGCTTATGGCTTGTGGCTAAATAATACTGAGGTTAGTGAGTTTAGCAGCGTATTAGAAGTATCTAAAGGGTCTTTTGCAGATACCGTTTCGGTAGCTAATTCCATTATTAAAAACTGTAAGAGTGGGATTCAATTAAATAAAGAAACTAACGACAAAGGGGATTATAACAGTGAGTTTGTTTACGTAACTAATAATACTTTTAGTAATGTAGATGCTAATGTTTTAAATTATTATCGTGGTGGTTATGACGAGTCTACCATTGGCGGAAACTTAGTATTTAAGGATAATACAGTAACAAATTGTGGAACAGCAGAAACCGAAAATATCTTAATTAAAAACAGAGGTATTGTTAATGTTGAATTTGCTAATAATACCTTTAAAAATAATCCAGTTAAGGTTGTAGCTGTCCTTTGGGGAGAAAAAGATCAAAAACCTGAAAATAATACTATTACTAATTCTGGTGAAATTAAAGTTGTACAGAATTTAAAACTGAAATTAATGTATTAGTATGAAAGTCTTTTGCTTCAATTTAATAATATGTTTAGGTTTTGTGCACATTTTAGGTGCTCAAAATATTCCATCTGATAAAGTTTTAACTAATCAAGAGCTGAGTGGTTATTTGACTAAGTCTGTAAAAAAACAACTTAGTGTAAATAGTGAAATTTCAGAGCAACGATTGGCTGAGTATTTCAGAGAAAAATTCTCAGAACGTTATTTTTATGATTGGAAAACTAACGAAGCAAGATTT
>Ga0105356_10002433_pt1 | contig 18572 bp, 14 predicted proteins | sample GOMGulsemesocosm_3_FD_83502 | JGI IMG/M metagenome (GOLD analysis project Ga0105356, IMG submission 83502) | Methane-oxidizing microbial communities from mesocosms in the Gulf of Mexico - GOM9D Gulf of Mexico | ecosystem: Environmental > Aquatic > Marine > Cold seeps | place: Gulf of Mexico... | reverse complement strand
GGTTGTTCTCTCTACTATTCTGGGTCGCTTCCCAACTCTGGAAGAGTACAAAGAAGCCGTTGAAGGTATTGATCTGACTTCTTTTGTACCACCAACGGAAGACCTGAGTGTTGAAGCCGAGCCAGTGAGAATTGTAGGCTAGTTTCAGGACTTAAGTTAACTCAACAGTTAGCTCAACAAAAAGCCCCGCAGGCCAACACTTGCGGGGTTTTTTTCGTTAGATTGCCCTACCCATAGCCGCTCATTTTTAAGTCTTCACGGGCACGTAAAAAACCACCTCTGGAATTTTCTAGACTATAGTCGGATGTCTTTTATGGTAACTACTGAATTACTATAAGAAATGCATCAGGAGTGACCGATGTGTGTCAACGTAGTCTCCCCTTCCAGCACTTTCACACCCAAAAAGTGGACAACGGGAGTAAACCACAAAACTGAGGATACAACCGTGCTTGAAGCCTATCGTAAACACGTGAATGATCGCGCGGCCGAGGGTGTACCGCCCAAGCCACTAAATGCCGATCAAGTGTCAGGCCTGGTGGAGCTGTTAAAGAACCCACCCGCAGGTGAAGATGAAGTCCTGCTGGACCTTCTTAGCAATCGTGTACCACCCGGCGTAGATGAAGCTGCTTATGTTAAAGCTGGTTTCTTGTCTGCAATCGTTAAAGGTGAAACAACGTGCTCCCTAATCAATAAAGAAGAAGCCATCAAACTGCTAGGCGACATGCACGGTGGTTACAACATCGAAACACTGGTAGCTGCTTTGGAATGCTCTGAACTGGGTGCTCAGGCAGCTGACGAACTGAAGCACACCCTGCTGATGTTCGACGCCTTCCACGATGTTGAAGAAAAAGCCAAAGCAGGCAACGCTAACGCACAAGCCGTTATGCAATCCTGGGCTGACGGTGAGTGGTTCACTAACCGTGACAAAGTTGCTGACAGCATCAAGATGGCTGTTTTCAAAGTAACGGGCGAAACCAACACCGACGACCTGTCCCCTGCCCCAGACGCATGGAGCCGTCCAGACATTCCGGTACACGCTCGCGCAGCTTACAAAATGACTCGTGACGGTCTGACGCCTGAAGAGCATGGTGTAACTGGCCCAATGGCTCAGATCGAAGACATCAAATCCAAAGGCCTGCCTGTTGCTTTTGTTGGTGACGTTGTTGGTACGGGTTCTTCTCGTAAGTCTGCGACTAATTCGGTACTGTGGTTCTTCGGCGACGACATGCCTGGCGTTCCAAACAAGCGCGGTGGCGGTGTCTGTATCGGTGGTAAAGTTGCGCCTATCTTCTACAACACCATGGAAGATGCCGGTGCACTGGTATTTGAAGCACCCGTTGAAAACCTGAACATGGGTGATGTCATCGAGATTCGTCCATACGATGGTAAAATCCTGGCCGAAGACGGCTCTGTAATCTCTGAATTCGAATTGAAATCTGACGTACTGCTGGACGAAGTTCAAGCTGGCGGTCGTATCAACCTGATCATTGGCCGCGGACTGACCACTAAAGCACGTGAGTCTCTGGGGCTGCCAGCAACTGACCTGTTCCGCACTCCAGAAGTACCCGCTGATTCAGGTAAAGGTTTCTCCCTGGCTCAGAAAATGGTTGGCCGCGCCTGTGGTCTACTGGAAGGCCAAGGCATCCGCCCAAGCACTTACTGTGAACCTAAGATGACGACTGTCGGTTCTCAGGATACGACTGGCCCTATGACGCGTGACGAACTGAAAGACCTGGCATGTCTGGGCTTCTCTGCTGACCTGACTATGCAGTCATTCTGTCACACAGCGGCTTACCCTAAGCCTGTTGATATCGACACCCAGCACACACTACCTGATTTCATCATGACTCGTGGCGGTGTTTCTCTGCGTCCAGGTGACGGCGTAATCCACTCCTGGCTGAACCGCATGCTGCTGCCTGACACGGTGGGTACTGGTGGTGACTCTCACACCCGTTTCCCAATGGGTATCTCCTTCCCTGCCGGTTCTGGTCTGATAGCCTTCGCTGCAGCGACGGGCGTTATGCCCCTGGATATGCCTGAGTCAGTCCTGGTTCGCTTCAAAGGCGAAATGCAGCCGGGTATCACCCTGCGTGACCTGGTTCATGCAATTCCTTACTACGCCATCAAAGAAGGCCTGCTGACTGTCGAGAAGAAAGGTAAGAAAAACATCTTCTCTGGCCGCATCCTTGAAATTGAAGGTCTGAAAGGTCTGACGGCTGAGCAAGCATTCGAACTGTCTGATGCATCTGCTGAGCGTTCAGCTGCCGGTTGTACGATTGACCTGGGCGAAGAAGCACTGACTGAATACCTGACATCTAACGTTACCCTGCTGCGTTCTATGATTGCTGACGGTTACGGCGACCCACGGACACTTGAGCGTCGTGCACGTAAGATGGAAGAATGGCTGGCTAACCCACAACTGCTGAAAGCTGACGCTGATGCCGAATACGCTGCCATTATCGAAATCGACCTGAACGAAGTTAAAGAACCAATCGTTTGCTGCCCTAACGATCCAGATGACGCGAAACTGCTGTCTGACGTTGCCGGCAACAAAGTTGATGAAGTATTCATCGGTTCTTGTATGACTAACATCGGCCACTTCCGCGCAGCAGGTAAACTGCTGGAAGAAAACCCAGGCAGCATTGCAACTCGCCTGTGGTTGGCTCCGCCTACTAAAATGGACGCAAACCAGCTGATGGAAGAAGGTTATTACAACACCTTCGGTAAAGCCGGTGCGCGACTGGAAATGCCAGGCTGTTCACTGTGTATGGGTAACCAGGCACGTGTAGCATCTAACAGCACAGTACTGTCGACTTCTACGCGTAACTTCCCGAACCGTCTGGGTGATGGTGCTAACGTTTACCTGACTTCAGCAGAACTGGCTTCTGTTGGTGCGATTCTGGGTAAGCTACCGACTCCAGCCGAGTACATGGAGTTTGCTAAAAACCTTGATTCCATGAGCAGCGAAGTTTATCGCTACCTCAACTTCGATCAAATTGCTTCCTTCCAAGCTAACGCTGAAGAAGGAAAAAAGATCGCAGCGGTAGAGATCACGAAAGTTAGTGTTTAAATCCATTTAACGTGGACTAAACATCTGAACAAGAAAGCCCCGCTTGGGAAACTAAGCGGGGCTTTCTTGTGGGTGTTATTTCTGCTTTTTTCTCTCATCCCCTCCTCCTTTGTCATCTCGAACAAACGTGAGAGATCTTATCCTTTATTCAAAAACCCTATAAACCGCCTCTGTAATATTCAAAACAACGCTTTCCCAAGTAATTATTTCGAGCGTATAACTAAAAGCCTGACCAGCGAAAAGAATTAATAATAAACAAAAGGCTCACGTGACGAGCCAGGGAGATGGCCATGAAGGCCTGCGCTGTTTTGTCTTTGTTGTTATCTGTGTTTCCGCGTTTTCGGGTGGGGTTTTCTGCTCGTTATCTTTGTTTTTTCTCTTCTTTAATTAAGTTTGTTTGTGCTCTACGGGGTATTACTAGGGTGTAATTTCTTGTGTCTTAAAATTATTTATTCAGGGCAGTTAGAGCGTTCCGAAAAGTGAGGTTTTGAAGGGAATGTGAATATGTTAATTACTTACGGGATTAAATTAAAAGGGGCATATCCGTTATTAAATATTCAATCTTCCCCATCCCCGTATATTGAAAGCCGATTCTTATCGGTAAGCGTGATCGGAATAATAAAATTGAGCTAGCACATAGCAGGGATATTCAGATGAGTAGACACATCGTATTTATGCTACATGGAATGGGCCAACACAATGATGGTTGGTCAAAAAGCGCTATAAGCACACTAAAGTCAAATGCTAAACAGTACCCTCTCCCTATTCAATTTGAAGACCACTATAAGTTTGTGGAACTTAGGTATTCTGATATTTTTGATAAATACATCGCCACCTACCAAAAAAAATCAGAGGCAATAGCCAGTATCATTGGGCAGCTACAAACTGACAGTTTCGTAAGAACTATTGCAGAAGAACTTACTCAAGAGCCTGATACTGATAATTTTTTAGTTACCCATTTAGGTGATGTTGCTCTCTATGCGGCAACAGAATTAGCTGAGCTTGTTAGAACCAAGCTAGCATCACAGATCATATCTGCGTTAAAAGAAGAAGGGGCTTCAGGAGGATGGTCCATCATTGCACACTCTCTTGGAACTCGAGTAATACACGATACGTTGGAAGCAATGATAAATAATGACCCTTTGTTCTATGATGACATAGGATACCCAACTGTCTTAATGATGGTCTCAAATGTTTCTAGATTAATGTCGATAAACGAAAACAAACTCTGGAAAGACTCTGTTGTACACCCCAGTCACAATCCAAACAAAGGAGCCTGCAATTTTTACATTAATTGTACACATCCACTTGACCCATTTGCAGTAATTAGGCGTTTCTCCCCTCCAGATGGTACGTGGGGATACCCTGAAACATTTCAATCTGGAAATGAACAGAATTTCATTGAACCTAAAATCGACAATAAAGATATTACTCAATGGAATGTTCACGATTTAAGCCATTACCTTGAGATGCCGCTAGTTCATACATCCTTTTTTGAATACTCCATCTCTCCAAGAACCGACATATTCGCTGTCCCACCTATAAAAATTAGAATCGCCAATGAAAAATATCGCAACGGCAGGCTCCCAGGTGCAACTGAAGATCTAAAAACTAAGCTTGAAAACTTAGACCTTTCAAATATTAGCGATTGGCCCACAGCGTACAGCGCTGTCAAAACATACCTTAAATTAGTTAAGGAATTTTTAAACTAGGGAAAGAGGAAACGCAAAATGAACAAGATAATCATCTTCACCCTATTTTTGCTCATTTCAGGAACTAGCTATGCCAATTGCTCACTTTCAGATTTGGCAATACCCGGGAACATTCAAGCGGACCATGCAGCGGGAACTTTATTTGGAGAACAAGATTGCACTAAACCATATACTTGGTATCACAAACTCGAAGAAAGGCATGAAAAAAACAAAAGTAAACTATCGCCATTTAATACAATTGTAGAGTCAGCGGACAGTTTAAAAATAGCTTCTGATCAATCTAGATTATTTGTACCTGACGCATCTCTTTCACATGATCATCGCCAATTGCTATCCAAAACAGCAAATCATTTAACTATAGAAATAGAAAGAGCAAGAGCGGATGTGGTGAATTTAATTAGAAAATATACTGGCCTCAACTTAACGGAGGTATTTGAAAGCAACCCAGATTTAGCAGCAGACATTCTAAAAGGTCAGCTATCTATCCAGCGCTGGACACGTTCGAGTAGCCAAATAGATGGCAGCAACCTCTGGAACACATTAATAACTGACACATTTACCAGTGCAGGTTGTCGGACCAATGCTAACGAAGAATGCTCACGTTTTTTTGAGAGTTTTAAGCCCTTATTATTGGCATATAACGCGACATCAGAATTCGGGGTAGATCGTTTCAAAGAAATAAAACGCAAGAACGATGTTAAGCGTTTTTCAGACCTTCACACTCAGTGGGAGAGCTATATTTATGATACCGGTTTCATGTGGCCCCATGAGCTAATAGTTAATAACTTGTTTCATGGTGGTTTTAACGAACTAGCGCGATTCAAAGAAGCACCTACCGATCGCCTTATCTTTCTCCATCCCGAAGCTACTTTCGCTTGGAGTGATACTCAAAATGATGGCGAATCTCCAAGAGTTGGTCTTGTCTTAGAGTGGATTGGCTATATGAGATGGAGCGGCTATTCAAAAAACAAAGTAAAGAACCCTATAGGAGTTTCTATAGTTTCAACTCATGTGAATGTAGACGGTCAAGAAGACACTGGAACAGGGGCTATGTTTCATTATAAGGATTTTGCTTTGTCCGTCACAAAACACGGCGATGATACAGTATATATGCTCAACGTGAATTTACTTGGATGGGCTAACGAAAAATTTAAGCTTATTGAAACAAAAAAGGAAAAATTTGAGGAGATAATTGGTGAAGATGGCTTTGATATTAAACGCGCTTTTTAGTAATTAACGAACTAAAGATTAAGCATAAATAATTGGGGCCAAAGTAAAAGCTTACTTTGATCCAAAACTACGGTTCTTAGACACATAAACAGGAGATCAAAATGAAAGTTTGCGCGTTGGTCATAGGACATAAAAAGTCATCACCCGGCGCTGTAAATGAGTCCTCTGGAAAATCAGAGTTTGAATTTAATGACGATTTAGCCAGAGAAATTGAAGAAAAAGTAAATGGAGTTTATGTTCAGCGGGTTTATCGACGAACATATTCAGCTCTACCCAATGATATAAATGAGTTAGAGCCGGATTTTATAGTTAGCCTTCATTGTAATGCTTTCAATAAGTCAGCTTCAGGAACTGAAGTTTTGTATTACCACAGATCGGAAGCTGGAAAAAAAATAGCGAAGATATTACAAGAAAAACTAGTTTCAGCGCTGAGGCTAAAGGATCGCGGCATTAAACCGAAAACATCTGAAGATCGTGGCGGATTCTTACTTAAGAACACAGTTTCTCCATGTGTAATTTCCGAACCGTTCTTTATAGATAATGACCAAGATTTTGATATTGTTTCAGCGAAGCTACCTCAGTTAGTTGATGCCTACGCTCAAGCAATTGAGGAAATATCATTTCTACTGGATGAGAATTAAAGGAGTCGGTGACAACTGAGAACTATTTGTTTTTTACGGCCGCCCTCTTCTTGCATAACCCATTATCCTAGTTTTGCGACATGTATCGTTTATTAAGCTGTTAGGCTTTTGGCACAGGGAAAGTAGCTATGAATAACGATGGAGGAAATATGGACAACCCACGTTCAGACAAACCTATTTGGCACAGTCCAGTCTGGCTTACTGCTATCGTTGGAGTTATTAGCGCATTTTTAACAGTCCCAGACATCATCGGAAGCTACCTTACAAAACAACAAGAGATAAAACTACAGAAAGAAAAAACTGAAGGTTTTAGGCTTGGCAATATTGAATCGAAGCAAGAGCAGGAGTTCAAGATAGTTAATAACACTCTCGCCAAGCAAGGAACAGAAAGAGTGTTTGTTCTGAGATATTTAGCCTCAACCTTAGACGACACAGATGCAAAAAAGTGGGCACAAGGTGAAGTAGAAAGATTAGACAGTTTAGCAAGCCGTCAAGAGGAGCTTGGTAAGGCACGTATAGAATTCGCAGCAAAAGAAAAAGACTTATTGGAACGTATTAACAAGGGAGTAGAGAACACTTCTGAGCTTAAAAATGAACTCGTAAACTTAAAAACAGAGCTGGCAAAAAAGGATTCTGTGGTTACGGAAATCCAGAAAAATGCAGGTATTTCCAAGGATGTCGGAAGAACACTTTTCTCGGTAATTAAAATAAAACGAAATACCAAATATTTAGGTGATGCTGAAAAAATATGGATGGATATGGGAGGTTGGGGATTTTCATGTAAATTTGATGGAGATTACTGTGAAAAGTATATTCGTAAAAAAATGCCCAGCCAATTCAGTATCACGAATAGGGAAGGAGGCGATTCAGAATCAAAATACGATGTAAGCCTGTTTAAAAAGGTAGTTATTAAGAAGTTAATGATTGTACCTACAATATTTTCTAGGGGGGGAGTAATCCCTTTAGAAATCGTTTATCAGTGCAAGCGCAGCGGTGATCGGATTGATTGCATACAAAATACAACCAATGAATGGCCTAATCGGGTAGCCGAGGGTCTCTAACCCTTGATATTTGGGTCAGGAATTAAAGGGATCAGATTGAATATTTTTTGATCAGTTGTAATGTTTTGGGCTGAAAGTATAAAATCGAATATTTGGGGTCAGAGTAAAAACTCCTGCCCGCCTCCACCCAGACATTTCTTTGGTTTTGGCCCTCGCTTCTGTGGTTTTACGCGTCGGCCAGTCAGTGCCGCAACTTCATCTTTAAACCTGTCATTACCCAACACTAAACCTTATGTTGGTCGCTGTACGTATATCAGATAAAACTCTCTCGTCTATGTGAGCGGTAAACAGTCCTCTATACCCGTTCAGATGGGGTGCTTCCCAATTCCGTATATAAGGCATGAGGTGTTCTCAATCGGCTTTCAACACCAAGTGCATTTGCCTGGTAGCTAGACCAGCGATACTCGACCGGATGCGTCACCATCGCTGCATGTACTGGATTCAGTTCGATATAGCGATAACAGTAAAATAGATATTCATCTTCCTGAACCAGGCAAGATTTAAAACGCCCTTCCCATAAGGTGCCAGTGCGACCATAAGTACGATTGAAATAGCGTACGTAGTGCCGCCCGACCCATTGCATCATTGATAACTGTAGACTTAAGGGGAAATGGCTCTTATTCTCACTATAGATCAGAACGGAGGGATATAGAAAAATGCCCAAGGTTTCAGAAAAAAACTTATTGGATCAACCCTATCGTGATCGTCAGGTCATTGTCGTTTTAAAATCGGCTGATACTGACACCGCACCCGTATCTGTACGGCTTCGCGATTATTATTCAGGCGATGTGCACGAAGCAAACGCTACATTAAAAAATTGGCTCAGCTTGAACCATTGGACCAACTCAAAAACCTGGGGGGTCTACGGTTTTGCATATGACCGCTTACGTGGCAAAACCAGCACATCTGGCGCAAAGGAAATTGACCATTTTGTGCGCATTAGTGCCGATGTGGCCGAACGCATTATTAAGTTTCCCGTAGGTCATCCTCGCTACGATATGGTGTATGTCGGCCACCCATTACGCCCTTCGGAATATATACCGATAGCAACATTTCATCGCCACATATTTGAAGATAAATTCAACGAATTAATCGCTTTGCTTTCAAGCCTGGGCGCCACGAAACTGTCCGTTAGCTTTGCAAGCAACCACAAGAGAGGCGGTAACGCGTCACTATCATTGAGTCTGGTTGATGAGCTTCTGACAAGCGCCAAAGGTTCATTTAAGGCGCACTCCAGCAGCAGTTCTGAAGGGAGTTTCGAAGCTGAGTTTACTCCTGTCAGCACGCCCTCCACCCCCACGGACCTCGTTTGGTTCGATCATGAATCCACTTGGCAGAATGTTGCAAATGCCCGTCTAAACGCTGGGTTAACACAAATAGACGTGGCTCTTCGATATGAAGATGATTTTGGTATTGATGCTAAATTAGCCGTTGGTCTCGAAGGTTCCGGGCTCAATATTGGTGGAGCCTTCACAGAGTTCGAACGGACGGTCTGGACGTTTACAGGGGCTTTTTCTCCGCTGTAAAATTTCCCATGAAGCAGAAATTAAAGGGGTCGGTGACAACTGAGAATTATTTGCATTTGATCTTTTGTGGCCGCCCTCTTCTCGCGTAACCCACTTTCCGGCCTAAAGCCTCTTCGATCTGTTGTTGAAAACGGCTATCCCCTAACGGCATGGAAAAGCTTGAAGCCTTTCTAATACTGCTCATTAAACCTTTATCATTTAAGGTTAGGGTTGGTGAGGTATTTGATGATATCCAAATTTTGTAAATGTGGGAAAGAATACTCTAACAAAGTAAGTTAGTTCGCAGCCTCTGCCTGTCGGACTCGCTACGATCGCTGCTGTTTACGGCGATAGGTGCCTAGTATTTGAGACGAGCATAGTAGGTCTTTTGGGCGGCGTCACGTGCCTGCCCCATGGTATGGATGCCTTGCTCTGCCAACAGGTGAATCAGGTGCAGGAACACTTCAGCCGTTGCCATGGCGTCACCCAGGGCCGTGTGGCGCCCATGAATATCAATATTAAAGCGTTCGGTAATCGCATCCAGCCCATGCGATTCCTGATTGGGATGGGCGACAGCAGACAGTAGCAGGGTATCCAGTACGGGTTGATCGAATACCACACCGGTAGCTGTTTCCTTCACTTGCAGGCAGCGCATGTCGAATGCGGCATTGTGTGCCACCAGCACGGTATCCCCCACAAACGCATGAAAGGCCGGTAATACTTCTTCAATGACTGGCTGTCCTTCCACCATTTCAGGCTGGATGCCGTGAATTAGTATGGTTGCTGCTGGTATAGATCGCCTGGGGTCTACCAGTTGATCAAAGTTTTCCTGATGCAACAGCTTGCCGTTGACAATGCGTATGGCTCCGACCTGGATAATTTCATCACCGCCAGCTGGGTCTAGCCCGGTCGTTTCTGTGTCAAACACGGTGTAGGAGAGTTCGGTAAGCTTGCAATCTTCCAGTGAACGCGTTTGTTCGGAGGCCTGAAACAGGTCAAAGTCATAAAACTCCGGGCGGCTTTCTTTGTCCATCAAAGCCGATGCATCCAGCTGCTCTTGTGGTTTAGCCAGTGGTACAAGGAAACGGAATAATGCCTGGTTACTCTCTGCTTCGTGTTCAAACCAGAACGCACCATCATGGCGTTCAACGACATCCTGGATGGTTAATGAGCTTTTTTCACCGCCAAGCCGAATGGAATCTTTTTCGCAATGAAACGTAGTGTCCTTTTCATTGTTTTGTGGGGTCCAGCAAAGATCAAGCTGACCATGCGTTTCGGTCATGCCAAGACGAAATTGCACCGTGTCGGTGCCACATTCCTGGTGTACAAGCTCGGCCAGATAGGTGATGGTTTCCAGTAATGTAAAGCTTTCCACTTTCAGCCAAACGGAAGTATCGACACTGGATTTGGTAGCAGTAAGTCCCTCCAGTGCATTAATACGGTTTATGGCGGCCTCAATCAAGTCAGCTCCCAGCATATTTTCGAGTGACCAGTGTGACATGAAGCCATTAACGGTGGTTGATTTTAGTTCATGGACGTGTTTCCCCAGTCCCTGCGTTTCTTCACGCAAAACACCCAGCAGACTTTCTTGCATGGCCGGTTCCAGGTCGGGGTATTCCAGTACATCAAGAGCCGCCTGCATGTTTGCTATTGCAGCACGACTCTTTTCAGTAAGTGTATTTAGAACGTGGTCCTGCTGTGATAGTGCTTCAAATTCATAAGTGATGTTTTCGGTTAAGAGTACAAACCCCGTCATCTGAGCGGGTTCCCCGTTTTCCAGTTGGACAGCACGTACCGGTGCCATTTGTACGCGTAGCAATTGCCCGGACTGTGTGGTGGTTACAAATTGTGTCGATGGGGATGTTGCGTTATGTTGTAAACGGTGTTGAATATTTTCCAGTGCATGTGTGAGTAATTTGCGATCGAACACGCCATAAATTGAACGCCCAAGGCCGATTAATTCAGCCCCAGTCGCAACCTTGGGGGTTTGTGATAATCGATGGAACTGCCTTCGGGCCCGGTTGTTGTACAGCAGGATGCGCCCATCCAGATTGCAAACTACGACACTTTTACTGAGTTCGGACATCAGTGCGGCCAGGCGGTTTTTTTCCAGTTCCGTGTTGTGGGCGGCTTCCTCTACCAGGGTATCCATTTCTTCGCGTAATGTTTCACGCTGCTGCACTAACTGGTTGATCAGATCGGTCAAGCGACGGTTTTCAATGCTGCCACTTGGTTTAAGCTGGCGTTTTACATCGGTGCCAAGCAAAACTTGGGCATCTTCTGCCAGGCGGGCAGGGGCGGTCATGAAATAGGCTACCAACCAGCGCAGTGCGAAACCGACCGCAGCCAGAGATATTGCCCACATGAAAATCAACAATTCAAGTCTTGTCCCCAGCGTGGCTGCTACGGCATCTCGACCTGTTTCGTCAAGGGTTGACCAGATTAACATGCCTGTTGCCAGCAGCCACAAAATGCAGATAACGCCAATGATGGCGACACCAATGGCTACTCTCGAGTCAAAGCGCCTCATGCCTCACCTAGCATTTCGCGCACTTTTTGTGCCAGATCCCTGGTGGAAAATGGCTTGATGACGTAATCATTAGCGCCCATTGCCATTCCCTTGGCGATATCTGTATCACGCCCCTTAGCTGTCAACATTATAATAAGCATATCTTTAAAATCGGGATTCGCGCGTACTTCCTGGCAAACATCAAGGCCTGTCTTTTTGGGCATCATGACATCCAGTAATACCAGATCGGGACGTTCGCGGAAAACGGCATCAACGGCTTCCTGACCGTCATGAGCTACTACCACATTGTAGCCTTCCCGTTTCATTAAGAACTCCAACGAAATCAGGATATTCTTCTCATCATCCGCAATCAGCACGGTTTTACTCATTTGTTACACTCCCTATTTTTATGATGTTTCAGCCAGACTGACCTTTTGCCGAGGTAAGAAAAAGCCAAAGCAGGCGCCTTCGCCTATTTTTGACTTTAACCACATGCGTCCTCCAAAATGCTCCACAATTTGACGGCTAATCGGCAAGCCCAGGCCAGTACCTGTCTGGCTGGCGGTATCACCTTCTACCTGGCGGAACTTTTCAAACACCAGGTCCTGTTTTTCCGGCGCGATCCCTGGTCCGTTGTCAATCACTTCAACTGTGATACCTTCCGTTGCATCTCGTAAATGTAATTCAACCTTGCCATTCTCTTCTGGCACAAATTTGACAGCGTTTGAAAGCAGGTTTAACAGCACCTGTATCAAGCGGTCAGCGTCGGCACGGATCAATGACACATGCTTCGGGGTATGGACTTCCAATACAGCACCACGTTCTTTATAGGAGCTAGAGATGGAGCTGACTGACTGCTTTACCAGGTCCAGTAAATCCACATCACTGCTGTGCCACTCGGCATGGCCTGCTTCGATCTTTGCCATGTCCAGTACCTGGTTCACCAGTCGGCTAAGGCGTTCTGCTTCTGCCACCACAATACTGAGAAATTCGTAGCGCTGTTCCTCCCCCATGTCGGGGGCATCCAGCATTAACTCTGTCATTGCGCGGATGGAGGTCAGCGGAGTACGCAATTCATGGGTCACGGATGACATAAAGTTATCCTTCAATCGATCCAGGCTTTTAAGCTGTTCATTGGCCGTTTGCAGTTCCCTGGTGGCCTGTTCCAACGAACGCGACTTTTCTTCCAGTGCCTCCGAATAGGCGCGTAACTGAGAGGCTTCCTCCAGGATGCGCATGACGTCATCCAGTTCAAGGGCTTCTTCTTCCACCACAGAAGACACCATAATCCGTGCAGAGGCACTGCCAATGGCTCCGGTCAGATGAGTTTCTACAAAGTGTACAAGCGTTGCGTCTTCGGGGATTTTCTCAATCTCATTGGCACCCACTTCCCGGGCATAATCGGTGAACAGTCGCTGCGCCTTTGTTTCACCCAGAAAACGTCCAGTCAAGTGTAACAGGTCAGTCACTTTTGCCCGGCCCTGCCAGAATACCGGTTGGGCTAAGTGAGTACGTTGGAAAACATCTACAAACAATAAGGCCTGACTGGTTTCATGGGCTGTTGGGCGTTTCCAGAGTGATACCGCCACATATGCCGCTATATTTACAAAAAGGCTCCAGAACAGAGAATGGGTCAGATTATCAAGGCCAGTCAGGCCCAGAAATTGTTCTGGTTTAAGCCATTCAATGCCAAATAGACCCAAATTAAGAAAATCGTCAGATATCCATCCGGACTTGGCGATTGAAGGTAACATTAAAGTGAAAGCCCACATCGCAAAACCCAGTGAAAGTCCCGCAAGTGCACCGTCGCGTGTACCGTTTTTCCAGTACATTCCGCCCAATAAGGCAGGTGCAAATTGTGCGACAGCGGCAAAGCTGATCAGGCCGATGCTAACCAGGGCATAGGCTTCCCCGGCTAAATGAAAATACAGGTAGCCCAACAGCAGGATGCCGATGATGGAAATACGGCGAATGAAAAGTAGTAATGTGGTCAGGTCGCCGCCAGAGCGTTCACCAAATCGCGTGTTGCGCAATAACACAGGCATGACCAGGTCATTACACACCATGGTTGATATGGCGATGACTTCGACAATCACCATGCCGGTCACAGCCGATAGCCCCCCAACAAAAACGAATAAGGCAAGCATATTCTGGCCTTGTGCCAGTGGCAGGGAAAGCACAAAGGTCTCAGCATTAACGGGGGTATCTCCAAAATAAAGCAGTCCCCCCAATGCAATGGGTAAGACAAAAATATTGATCAGCAATAAATAAAGCGGGAACACCCAGACTGCTCGTCTCAAGTGTCGCTCGTCGACATTTTCCACAACCATGATCTGAAATTGGCGTGGCAGAAAAATAACCGACAACATGGCTAGCAGTGTCAGAGCAAACCATTGGGTGTAGGCAAACGAGCGTCCCTGATCAAATGTCAGTAACGCCTTGATTTGAGCTATTTCTGATGCCTGAGCAAATATGTCTGAGATGCCGCCAAAAATGCCATAGGTCACAAACATACCTACCGCCAGAAAAGCCACCAGCTTGACGACTGATTCCAGGGCAATGGCTGCCACCAGGCCTTCATGGCGCTCACTGCTGTCCAGATGCCTGGTACCAAATATGATTGTGAACCCCGCCAGTACCAGTGCCATATACAGGGTTCCATCAGTCCACCAGGCGGACGGTGGTGTGGCAATGCCACCCAGTGGGGTGGTCATCACTTCGTAACCGCTGGAAATGGCTTTTAGCTGCAGGGCGATATAAGGCACGATGCCAACCACTGTGATTATTGTTACCAACCCGGCCAGAGAGGGACTTTTGCCATAGCGACTGGCAATGAAATCGGCGATGGACGTAATGCGGTAGGTTTTTGCAATGCGGATCATTTTTCGCACTACGAGCCAGGCCAGGATCATGGATAGCATAGGACCGAGGTAAATGGGCAGAAACCATACGCCGGCGCTGGCGGCACGTCCCACGCTACCGAAGTAGGTCCATGCGGTGCAATACACGGCCATGGAAAGCGCATATACCCACGGACTGGAAATGATGGATTGCCCGGCTTCTGCACGTTTGTCACCGAAATAGGCGACAGCAAACAGAATACACAGATAGGTAAAAGAGACTGATATAACCAGGAATGGGGAGAGCATTAGTTAGTCTTCTGCCTCTCCATCACCCAGGCCAGGGCTGCGATTAATATTCCCCAGACCAGAAATAATCCAAAGGGCAGCAGAGGCCATCCCAGTACATGTACATCCCTATCCCATAGCGCAAGTAGTGGGAAGTTCAGAAACGCTATGCCGGTCAGCGATAGAGCAATAAGGCGTTGTGACGTCATGCCTTTTAACATGCCCCCCCCTTACAGGAACGAATTTTCAAAGACATTCATAAATTAAAATTGACATTATCAGAACTGAGCCATGTAGTAAATCTCGGATCAAATAGCAAGAACAGCGTCAGGCCTTATTTGCGGAAAGGCTCTGTTAGGATAACCGTGCTTTGAACCGGCTTGGGGTCAGATCTTTGATTTATGATTGTCATTCTACTAGCTTCAATCAATGATGCATGATGGTAATTATTAGGCTATGGCCAGACCTTTACGATTAGAATTTGCGGGAGCGCTTTACCATGTAACTTCGCGTGGTGATCGCCGCGAAAATATCTATGAAGATGATACCGATAGGAAGGCATATTTAGCCGTTCTGGAAGGTGTGTGCGACACCTACAACTGGATATGTCATGCCTACTGCTTAATGAGTAATCACTATCATCTGCTGATTGAAACACCCGATGAATTAAAGGGGTCACCCAACTGAGAATTATTTGCATTTGATCTTTTGTGGTCGCCCTCTCCTTGCATAACCGACTTTTCGACCTAGTGCATCTTCAATTTGTTGTTGAAAACGGCTATCCCCTAATGGCATCGAAAAACTTGAAGCCTTTCTAATGTTGCTCATTAAACCTTTGTCTAATTCATTTTCAAACAAGGCTTGATAAGCAGTTAACCGGGGTTGTTTTGTATCTCCTAGTGAGAGACCGCGCGAATGCGGTGTCAGTAATTTACTGTCATGTCCCATAGCATTTGAACGAAAACTAGACCATGGGTAATCGCCTGGTTGGTTGACCATATTGGCTCGCACCGGATTCAACTAAATATAACGATAACAGGCTAATAAGTACCGGTCAGCATCGACCAGGCTACTTTTGTGACGACCTTCCCACAATGTTCCCGTGCGGCGGTAGGTTTTGTTGATGTATTGCGCATAACAACGTCCTAGAGATTGCATGACACGAGAAACCCCCTCTTCGTCCGAGGGCGTCATTAGTAAGTGACTGTGGTTGATAATTAAAAGGGGTCAGATCAAATATGAAACAATCAAGACGGCCCCTTTTTCACAGAAGGATAGACAATTAACTTGATCGTCTTGCTTTAACGAAAGCCTGGGAAGTCACAAGCCCAAACACCCCGATTACTATTAGTAGCAACGAACCGGGTGTGGGGACATCAGCGAATAGGAACATATTGCCGGGCATACCATCGTAATGTGTATTGCGCTCGACGAGGTTTCTCAGGTTGGTATTGAACATAAACATAGGGTCAAGTAGCGCCAATTCGGCCATTTCATCTGGATTCATGAAGTAGAAGCGATCGCCATCGCGGGTGCGAGTGAACTGATCCTGCATAATGTAGAAAAAGGTTTCACCCACAAGACCACCGTTATAGTTGGTCTCTGCCAAGCCACCCAGCCAAAGGTCGACGTCGTCGACAGAGCTATACAAGGATGCAAAAGCATCGGCCAGCAACTGGTCTCCGCTCGTCATCTCCAAAAAAGATTGTTTGGTTGTTAAACCCAAATCCATGCGAGCTTGATTATAGCTGGGTAAACCGTGATCTCGTCCCCGTTGAATATTCAGAGAGGCAAGGTCAAAACCTCCTGCTCCTGGCGGGCCAAACAGGAAGTTCCTCACATCATCAATAATGAACGTGTCAATCTCTTCAGCGGGCTGGATTAAAAGGCCGACCAATAACGAATCAACACCATATGACTGGATCCCAGTGGGGTTGAAAAAGGCATTCCTCAATTGAATCGGTGTCGAATTTGCTTCGTTCAGGTCATGACTTCGTAACAGCTGCGATGGCAGCATAGTATGCCCCACGCGATAAGCTGCGGTAGAGAATGCATTGCTGATGCCAGGGTCGATGCTTTCGTTATACGCTGAATATGTATCTAGAGCATCGTCACCGAGTAAGACAGGTATAAATTCGCTGTAGGTTATTTTTTGTATTTGCGCACCTACGACTTTACGGGCTGCGTGATAAATAAAATCGCCTTGATCATCGATACCGTTGCCCTGTACTGCAATAGCTTCATCTCGCAGGCTGGCCAAACGGGGGGCAATAGGGCCTGAGTTCAAGGGCGTGGCGGCCAATCTGCTGGCCATATCTTCAGCGAGCCGATTATGTTCGCGTACAAACAGTGTATGGACTGCGGTAAGGCCAATCTGCTCATTGGCACGTACATCACCGGCAATAAAAAAATCACCGGCGGCACTAAGACCTGGCATCGCGTTATCCAGGCCGTTCAAATTGTAGGGTAATAGGGATTCACCGTTATCTGCAGTGCTTGTTTTCAGTTTTCCCATACCAGCCATTGCGCGTAAATAATCCGCTCTTACAGAGTCAGAACCATAAACGCCAGAACCATCAATATAGGCGGTAATCTGATTTAATTGCTGACGAACACCTTGGTCGTCGTTTTTAAAAATAGAACGCTCCAGGCTGATTTCCTGCAACCCGGTATTAAAGGGGTCGAAATAAGGGTCGCCCGTTGGCACCTGTATGTTGAAGCTTTTATGAGAGCTTGCCGCGCCGGTTAAATCTATGTCGTGATCAAGAAATTGACCCCATTGCCAGACCCAGTTAGTAATGCCAGATGTACTTGCTGTTGAATTAGTTTGGTTTGCAACGCCATTACTGAGTGCGCGAGCACTCGGCAAAGTTGAAGGATCACCGCCACGCGGGGAAGATTTCATATCATCGTATGCAGGATCAAGTACTCGAATTAAAGGAGTACCAGATGTTCCGAAAGAATCATTGCTTGGATTATTGCCGAAGCCATCAATGGAGCGGATTTCAAACGCACTCACATTTATACTCGCCAACCCAAGTATGCATATCGCACTGATCAGACATAAATTACTAAGGTAGACGATAAATGAATTACGACCCGCATCAAGTTTGTGCACACACTCCTCCCTGATTTATTGCATCAAACAATTAGAACGCAGTAATTATGCCAAGCTGTATTACCCCTTATAAAACATAAAGATAGAAGATTCGTTGATTGTCTTTCTGATTTAAGATAAAGCCTTTGTAAGGTTTACTGACACATCTTTGAGAGGTTTTTACCGCGCTGAGTAATATGTTGCTGTATGCCCACCGGTCAGAGTCTAGTAAAGCGAGAATTGCTGTTCCTACATGAACAAGTAGATGACTTTTAAATTTCGTATTTCAGGATACTCAACTACTTCACTAAAATGGGAGTTTTTACTCTGCCCCCAAATTAGGTACGCCGTTGGGAAATGATCTTTTCCGCGAAAAGATAGAAAAAATACCGTAATCTCATCACTTTTTGTCGCTATGAAGTAACTTCATTAGCACCGTTGTCATTTATCATTGTGAATGATTTTTAAGTTTGAACCCATTGAACGTAGTGTTTAGCATAAAAATCTCTCCAATCTTACATTACGGAGTCACTAATGAGTCAAAGCACACAAGATCAGATTATTATCATGAGCCTGCAGACAATGTTTAAAAAGGCTGAAGCCGAAAAACTGTGGTTCT
>Ga0105356_10002431_pt1 | contig 18575 bp, 15 predicted proteins | sample GOMGulsemesocosm_3_FD_83502 | JGI IMG/M metagenome (GOLD analysis project Ga0105356, IMG submission 83502) | Methane-oxidizing microbial communities from mesocosms in the Gulf of Mexico - GOM9D Gulf of Mexico | ecosystem: Environmental > Aquatic > Marine > Cold seeps | place: Gulf of Mexico... | reverse complement strand
GAAATCGGAGGAACGCGGTATGGATCGGTTTCGTGGTTTCAATTTGGCGCAATGCAGCCCCAAGGCGCTGCCAGCCCGTACTATCAAGATAGGTAGCTTTAAATCCACTCTGACGCTGCCTTAACCCCTGTGCTGGATTTGATCTAGGTGGTCGTAAACCAACCAACTCAGCGTGGCGAAACAATGATGACAACACGGCAAGATTTCTGTTCGCACTTGTTGGAGCACCTTCATAATTTCGATGCCATGCGACAACATCCGAGCGAGTGATTTGGGATAGTATTTTTAAACCAAAACTGGGCAGGATTTTCTTTTCTATCGCATAGCGGTTATGTTTTTGTGTCGACGGTTTCCATTGGCCCGCGCATTCCTCCAAAAACCGGTTTGCGAAACATTCCAGGCTGGGATCGATCTCTCCAAAAGAGGTGACCGCATTAAGTTCAGTGAGAATATTGGTGGCCAGTTCCCGTGCGAGAGGCCGGGAGATATTTGCAACTGTTCCCAGTGTCCGTTGACGGGTTTTGCCGTCTATGCGGGTTTGAACAATCCATGTTTCCCGCCCCCTTCGATTGCGATGTCCAAGGCTGGAAATAACATCGTCCCAAACGACCTATTCTGAGGGCGTGATTGAGCCTGATTTTGGTTCATTCCTATCTGCATTTGGTTAGGTTTTTGCATCTTTTATCTCCGCGCTTCTGGTCAGGAAAAATTTTACGAAGTTTCGTAGGAAGCACTCAGGAAACTCCGGGAAGCAGAGTTTGACAGTTGTTCCAACGCCACAGGGCGCAGGAATTGCGATGCAGATTGCAGCAAGATCAGAGGGTTACAGCGTAGTACATTATCGAGCGCGTCACTTCATGCAGCCGATAATTATTCACACACTACGCACCATGCCATTCGGCAGATGATTCATGCCCTCCAGCACAAGCTGCTGAAGATAAATAGTAAATAGCCCTGGATCTTGATGCTTCCAATCGTAATATTGGATGCCAAATTTCTTCCTAGGAAAAATATGCCGTGTTTCCATCGAAAATACTAGCGAAAAAGAAGTTCACACAGTTAGCCTTAGGAGGCGAGATAAGGTAAAGGAAATGCTGAACTAGCAGGCAAAAGTTTGGGGGAAAACCTTGATGTAACTTAATCAAGAACATTTCCCTTTTAGAGCGTTTCAATGCCTGTGTTGCCTCGATCAGTTGAGACCGTCGGACTTTGCCGACGTTCGCTGCACCTACCCAAATGACCGGTATCGCGCAAAATGCCATTCGGGCTACCTTGACGCGTCCTCGTTCGCTTTGGGTTTTTAAGTACTATTTCGTCGTCAGTAACTATTTAGACGTACCTCACCTTATAATGAACCTGCACGTAGTCATTTGGACACGAAATTGCGGTAGCGCCTTCCAATTTCACATCTTGTTCCACCCGTCCAAACAGAGTTTTCCCCTCTCCGAGAAGTATCGGGATTTGCGTGATCGTCATTTCGTCAATCAATCGTAGATTTATGAATGATTGGATCGTTTTCCCACCGTCAATGTAAGAGTGCAAGTGCCCTTCGTTTTCGAGCTTGGTGATAAGTTCAAGAAGGTCGCCGGAATACATTTCCACCTTACCCGTCAGATTTTCTGGCGGCTCCTTCAGCGTTTTGCTGAGGACGATGATGCGTGTCGAACCATAAGGCCATTGTTCGGGTGTGAGGTTGAAACTGGCAATCATCTCCATGCACTTTCGGCCCATGATCATGCAATCGACCGTAGCCATGTAGGACGCCATGTCGATATAGGGATCGCCACCTGTGCCTGCTTCAGGCTTGCCAGCAGTTTCCAACCAATCAACACTTCCATCGTTTCTGGCGATGAAGCCGTCCGCGCTTGTTGCAATGTAACTTGAGCACTTCATAGATTTCCATTCATAATGCTGACAACGACCAAACGAAGCGGTTGGTGCTTCCAACACCTTAACACAGCGAAAGGTTTCGTGAAATTGTTCCGGCCACAGAAAGACGCCTTTTCGAACAATCTGCCAACAGGTTACTTTGGACTCAAAGCCAACTTGCGGCGGTGCAGCTTGAGGATTTTGCTCAAGTTCACCACTTGTGGGGGGCTGCAAGCCAATGCCTACTTCTCTAATTTGGTTTATAGAAAAATTTCTGTGCCTTGCCTTAGCTATTGGTTCGATTTCCCGCGGCCATCTCTATTGGCTCCATCGCTCTTTCTCATCCTCAGCTTCTGACTTGAACCAGCTCAGTAGTTTCTCTGAAACTACTGAGGACAAAGCCTCGGGGTTGTATTCAAGAAAGACGGCTTCATCCCTATAGTGAACAGACGATCCGATACATACCAAGTCCCCGTTTGCTAAATACTCAACGATCATGGGAATGTAACCGATGGCAACGCCTTTGCCCATCAGAGTGGCCTGCATGGCATACATGAAATTGCTATAGCTGTAACCCGGTTTGATCGCAGAGTGTTGAGCACCTAGCGTGGAAAACCACGATGACCAGCTACAGTATTCATCAGCTCCGTGATCATACGAAACCAACGGCAGTTCCTCGAGCTGTTTCAGGCTCAGATTGTGGTTGACATCAATATTCCGAGCTTTGGCGAATTCGGGACTACATACCAATGAAATCGTTTCCGGAAAAATCGAAGCCAGTTTTCTTTTTTCCCACGGTTCGGGTCGCCACAAAATCCGGATGTCGATTTCATCGGGATCAAGCTCATCAAGCCTTTCGGATGCGACAAGTTGGATTTCCTCCCCGTTCAAATGCTCCCTGAGACGTTCGAAGCGGGGTTGCAACCACATGCTTGCAAAGCTGAAACCGCAGGCAATTTTAAGAACATTTCTTCCTTTCTTTGCCGAAACTCTAGCTAATGCCGCAGATATGGGTTCAAAACCAATAATCAGCGCCTGATACAGTATTTTACCGTTTGGGGTCAGCGTTAGTTTGTTGTTTTTCCGGATAAATAGTTTGGTATCCAGAATGCGCTCAAGTTCGATAATACGTCTGCTGACAGCAGGCTGTGTAAGGCCAAATTCATAACTGGCTTTGGTAAAACTTTCCATGCGCGCCGCTGCTTCAAAAAGTGGTAGTGCACCGAAGGCAGCTCTGGAAAGGTTTGAATGTTCCATTACAAAATGTAATGGCTCCATAAAGGATTTGTCAAGTTGATATAGTGTACATCCCTAGGCAATCTGTAGGGAACATCTCTTTTGTTTAAATAGCGAAACCAACTCGCAAGATATGTTTGTGAGCTGGTCGTTCCGAACAGAGAGGTCTTTGAAATATGGGGAGAAAAATATGACCAAAATCGGAAACATTCTCAATGGTGATCTGGTAGACAGACGTCGCTTCTTGAAAGGCACTGCCGCAGCAGGCCTTGCAACCATGCTGCCATTTTCTGCGCCGGGAAAAGCGCATGCGCAGTCGCCCAAATCCGGGGGGCGTATGCGGGTTGGATTGTCTCACGGGTCGACCACAGATTCGCTTGATCCAGCGGTCGCCAATTCGAATGGATATTTGGGTGTCCTTAACCACGCCCAAAATAATCGGCTTGTCAGTATAGCCGTAGATGGTTCGTTGGAACCTGAACTGGCCATTAGCTGGGAAGGCTCCGACGGAGCGAAAAAATGGGTTTTTGAGCTGCGTCAGGGTGTGCAATACCATGATGGTCGCACAATGACGTCCGATGACGTAATCGCATCCCTGAATTATCATTCAAAAGAGGACAGCACATCTTCCGCCAAAAGCCTTCTTGGCGGAGTGGTTTCCATGAAGGCCGATGGTCCGCATACCGTGGTTTTTCAACTCTCCGCGGGTAATACTGACTTCGCACATATCGTTGCTGAACCAAGCTTCATGATCCGCCCTTCCACTGGTGGGGAAATGGACTGGCAATCGGGCGCATCTACAGGCCCGTTCATCCTCAAGGAGTTTGAGCCGGGTGTGCGTGCCTTTTTTGTCAAGAATCCGAATTATTTCAAAGAAGGTCTGCCCTATTTTGATGAGTTAGAGCTTCTGACGATTGCCGATCAATCCGCGCGGACCAATGCGCTGATCACGGGCTCTGTTGATGTGATCGACCGGGTCGAACTCAAAACCGCGCATCTGTTAGGACGTAACCCGGGTGTCAAAATTGAAGAAACGACGGGCATGTTGCACTACACACTGCCCATGCACAGTGATCAAGCACCCTTTGACAACAATGACGTGCGTTTGGCATTGAAATATGCGGTTGACCGGGATGATATGGTTGACAAGATCCTTTACGGGCATGGCTCTGTTGGTAATGATCACCCGATCAGCATGAACAACCCATTTTTCGATACCAATTTAGAGCAGCGAACATATGATCCGGACAAAGCCAAGTTCCACCTGAAACGGGCTGGTTTGGACAAGCTTTCTGTTTCTATCCACCTTGCTGACGCGGCCTTTGCTGGGGCGGTAGACGCTGGTATCCTATACCGTGAACACGCGGCTGTAGCGGATATTGACCTTGATGTCGTGCGTGAGCCAAATGACGGCTACTGGTCAAATGTCTGGATGAAAAAACCGTTTGTCGCGAGCTACTGGCTGGGCCGGACGTCTGCTGCCGCGACGCTTCAGCTTGGGTATGCCGCAAGCGCCGATTATAATGAAGGCTTCTTCCAGCATGAACGTTTCAATCAGTTGTTGGATACGGTTACATCCGAGCTTGATGAAAACCTTCAACGCGAAATGTATTCGGAAATGCAGAGAATTCTGCGTGACGAAGGGGGATCGGTCATTCCGATGTTTGGCAATTACGTCTTCGCGATGTCTGACAAGGTTGCACACGGTGACATGAGCGGCGTCGCTGATCTGGATGGTCAGAAATTTGTCGAACGCTGGTGGTTTAGCTGATCCTTCTGACCATTACGTTTTGGTATTTCACTATATGACAGGGCACCGTTGTGCCCTGTTAGACCGAGGTTCTGAAAAAGTTGAACTGAAACCTCATCTAAGAATTGGAAACTATCATGAAACCACAAAACCTGCTGTTCATAATCGCAGACGAACACAGCCGCCGGTACAATGGCTGCTTTGGAGATCAGGTCGCTAAGACGCCGTTCATTGACAGCCTAGCGGCAGAAGGAACTCGGTTTACTCGTGCCTATTCTCCTTCACCGACTTGTGTATCGGCTCGGGCTTGTTTGGCAACAGGAACGTATGTTCACCAGAATGAGTGTTTCAGCAGCGTTGAGGCTTACGACGGAACACAGCGTACATGGGCTCATAATTTGCGAGATGCTGGGCATGAGGTTGTTTCATTCGGTAAACTGGGTTTCAAATCGGCTGAGCAAGACAATGGTTTCAGCCGGGAATTTCTGCCAATTCACAATCAAAATGGTATGGGTTGGGTGCGGGGGCTTTTACGTAACCCGCTAAGCATTCCGGAGAAGAACACAGAAACACTGGGTTTTGTTGAACATGTCGGCATAGGTGAAACCGACTATACCAAATATGACCGTGTTGTGACCGATACGGCTTGCGCTTGGATGCGCAAACAGACCGCCGCGTCGGATAAACCGTGGGTGATGTTTGTGTCGCTCATCAGCCCGCATTACCCGCTGATTTGCCCGCGTGAGTTCTACGACCTTTACGAAGGTGTCGACATCCCAAAGCCCCACCGCCCGAACGAGGAGCCAACGCATCCGTTGCTTCAGGAATATCGAAAGTTTTATAATTACAACGATTATTTCACCGATGAGCTGACTGAAATGGCGCGGCGTGCCTATTACGGTCTGGTCTCGTTTACCGATTATCTGGTGGGAAATCTGCTGACAACGCTTGAGGAAACCGGTTTGGCGGAAAGCACAAGAGTTGCCTACACAAGTGACCATGGTGAAATGCTTGGCAATCATGGCATTTGGACCAAGATGCTGATGTATGAGGATTCCGTCGCCATTCCAATGATCCTGAAGGGGGCCGGGGTCCCTAGAGGTAAGACCATTGAGACGCCAGTTTCGCTGGTGGACATGTATCCAACGATCGTTAAGGGTTGCGGCGGAGACTTGACAGGAGACGAAGAGCGGCTCCCTGGGGTCGATCTTTTGGAAATGTCCCAAAAAGATAACGAGGATCGTTATATCCTAAGTGAGTACCATGACGGCGGCGTTTCGACAGGTATGTTTATGCTGGTTTCTAGTCGTTGGAAATATATCGCTTATCCGGGTCATGAACCACAACTGTTCGATCTAGCAAATGACCCGAATGAAGATGATGATCTTGCCCAAAACGCGGATTTTGCAGATGAACGTGCGCGTGCAGAAGCGGCCATGCAAAAATTCCTCGATCCTGATACTGTCAATGTGCGTGCTCTGACCAAACAAGGTGAAATCGTTGAGCTCATGGGCGGGGAAGGCAAAATAAATGAACGCGATGATGCCGAGATTTTTATCGAACTCGACGCGCTTTATGAAAATTGTGAACAACTCAGAACTCCGGCGGCTCTTCTTGCAGCTTGCCCAGGGAAATTTGCCAAAAATGCGCCTTTGATGGAAGAAGAGCTTGGATTCCCAATAAATCGGATACGAAACCAATTTCCGTCACTGAAAACAACGGACGGAGGGCGGCGCCGCGTTTATTTCGATAATCCCGCTGGTACACAAGTTCCGTCAGGCGTTATAGAGGCGGTCAACGATTATTATCTTAAATTCAACAGCAATTCTGGCGTCTTCAACAGCACATCGCTCTCCGTCGATGCAATGATAGTTGAACTGCTTCAAAAGCTCGCCGTGTTTCTTGGCACCGATGACCCGAATGAAATACTGATCGGGCCAAACATGACAACGTTGACATTTCAGATGATGCACGCTCTGAAACCTCGGATCAGGGAAGGCGACGAAATTATCGTTTCCCGCGCAGATCACGAAGGAAATGTTGCGGCTTGGCTTCAGATGGCTGAGGACACTGGAGCAAAGATTGTTTGGCTTGATCCCGCCCCGGATACTTATCGACTGACCCCGGATGATCTGAAGGCTATTATCACAAAGAAAACGCGGTTCGTTGCCTTGAACTATGCCAGCAACCTGAGCGGTGCGATCAATGACATCAAAACTTTGACAAAAATTGCCCACAGTGTCGGGGCCATCGTCTATGTCGATGCGGTTCAGTACGCACCACATGGTCTGATTGATGTACAGGGATTGGGTTGCGACTTCTTGGCGTGCTCTTCCTACAAATTTTTTGGCCCCCACTTGGGTATTCTTTGGGGTAAACGTGAAATTTTAGAGGGGGCAAAGGCGTACAAAGTTCGCTGTGCCGGGGATGGCCTACCAGAGCGCTTCCTGACCGGTACGCAGCAATTGGAACTCATGTCGGGCCTGTCAGCTACAATCGACTACCTGTCTTCCATCGGATCTCTTTGTGGCGAGAAGGGTGACATGCGTGCAAAACTTGCCGCCGGATTCGAACATTCAACCCGTTATGAAGATGAATTGTCCGATATCCTTTTGAAGGGGCTGAAAACAATTTCCGGTATTACATTTCACGGACCCGGACCAAACACACCGGAAGCACCCCGTGTTCCGACCTTCTCTTTTACCCATGATAAGTTCAAACCCAGTGAAATCGCTAAATCACTGTCAGACCGAGGCATGTTTTGCCATTGGGGCCACAACTATGCCTACGAGCTGACCCGGCACCTTGGGTTGGATATTAATGAAGGCGTTGTTCGCGTTGGGCTGGCACATTACAACACTAAATCTGAAGTTGAAGAATTTTTGCTTGCTTTGAAGCAGAGTATCGAAAGGAGTAACTAAATGCTCGATCTTTTCGAAATGATCGCCAAGAGGCTAGGATTGGGGATACTTACGCTTTGGCTTGTTTCTGTGGTGATATTTTTTTCAGTGGAGTTACTGCCAGGGGACATCGCCGAAGAAATACTTGGGCAATCCGCAACGCCCGAGACGCTGGCTGCGCTGCGAACCGAGCTTGGCCTCGACCGTACAGCCCTGGTTCGCTACTTTGACTGGCTGTGGGACTTCACACGTGGCGATTTCGGTGTTTCGCTCGCCAATGGGCGTGATATCTCGGAAATTCTGGTTTTCCGGTTTTCTAACACTCTGTTTCTAGCCGCTTACGCTGCTTTAATTGCAATACCATTTGCGATCACCCTTGGTATTCTCGTTGCGCTATATCGTGAAACTATTTTTGATCGAATAGCAAATATAGTAACGTTGTCTTTCATTTCGTTTCCCGAATTTTTCATCGCCTACATTCTAATTCTACTCTTATCCGTTAAACTTGGCTGGTTCCCTTCTCTTGCCAATGTGTCTGAAGGTACGACGTTTTTACAAAGGTTAGATCTCTTATTTTTGCCCGCGCTGACTCTGACACTGGTGGTCATGGCGCATATGATGCGAATGACACGGGCAGCTATAGTCAACCTTTTGGCCATGCCATATGTGGAAATGGCCGTATTAAAGGGCGTCTCTCCAATTCGATTGTTGGTCGTGCATGCGCTGCCCAATGCGTTGTCACCGATCATCAATGTAGTTGCATTGAATCTGGCATTTTTGATCACCGGTGTGGTCCTTGTCGAGGTGGTTTTTGTCTATCCCGGCCTTGGACAGCTTTTAGTGGACAGCGTCTCCAAGCGTGACATTCCGGTTGTTCAGGCATCCTGTCTTGCCTTTGCGATGACCTATATCCTGCTTAATCTGACGGCTGATGTTTTGTCTATCGCGACGAACCCACGCCTGATGCACAAACGATAGGAAGCGCCGTGAAAAAGCTATTTGAAACAGCGCCGCCAACCGCAATATTTGGCATGATCATCGTCGCGATCTACCTGATACTGATGCTTTTCGCGCCGCTGATCGCACCCTACAGTGAAACCAGTATTGTTGGGCAGCAGTTCGAGCCCTGGGGCGGTGCGTTTCTGCTGGGAACGGATAATCTTGGGCGCGATTTCCTGTCTCGGCTGATCTACGCCGCAAGAAATACAGTTGGGTTGGCATTGTTGACGACCGTGGTAGCTTTTGCCCTCGGAGGGTTCTCGGGCCTTCTCGCGGCTGCACGCGGCGGTTGGGTCGACCAATTGCTTTCCCGAATTGTCGATGTGATGATGTCAATCCCGTCTCTGATTTTCTCGCTGCTCCTGCTTACGATTGCAGGCACAAACGCACTGACCCTGATTCTTGTCATCGGGGTGTTGGACAGCACAAGAGTGTTCCGATTGGCTCGAGCGGTTGCCCTTAATGTTGTGGTCACCGATTTTTTCGAAGCATCCCGTCTACGTGGCGAAGGTTTGATGTGGCAAATCCGTAGAGAAATACTGCCCAATGTCATGGCGCCGCTTATCGCGGAATTTGGTCTCCGGTTCTGTTTTGTCTTTCTGACGATCTCGGCACTCTCATTCCTTGGGCTTGGCATTCAGGTGCCATCGGCCGATTGGGGATCGATGGTTCGCGATAATGCCACTTTGATTTCATTTGGAGATATCACACCTTTGATACCTGCCGGTGCCATTGCATTATTGACTGTGGCCGTCAATTTCATTGTTGATTGGTTCCTACGGCTGTCCTCTGGCCTGAAAATCACGAAAGGGTAGCAACATGCAAAATGATACATTGTTAACCATCAGAAATTTACGAATCGAGGGGTTTTCAGACGGTAGCTGGACCGAGATTATCCATGGCGTCGATCTGGATCTTCGTCGTGGAGAAGTTCTTGGTCTGATTGGCGAAAGTGGAGCAGGAAAGTCAACAATCGGGCTGGCGGCAATGGGTTTTTGCCGGGATGGCTGCCGTATTTCAGACGGTGAAATCAACTTTGCGGGAATGGATATGCGGGCGATTTCAGCCCAAGATAAAAGAGGTCTTTTCGGAAAGAAAATTGCCTATGTTGCCCAGTCAGCTGCAGCAAGCTTTAACCCAGCTCATAAGTTAATTAATCAATATTTAGAAGGTCCGATGATCCACAACACCTCTTCAGTGAAAGAGGCCAAGAAAGAGGCCAATGAGATCTTTGAAAAGTTGCAGTTGCCGAATCCAGACACAATCGGGTTTCGTTATCCACATCAGGTTTCAGGCGGTCAGTTGCAACGGGCTATGACCGCAATGGCAATGTCCTGCAATCCTGATCTCATAATTTTTGATGAACCAACAACTGCGCTTGACGTTACTACCCAAATCGAGGTTTTGTCGGCAATCCGTGATATTGTAAAAGCCTATAATGCCGCTGCAATTTACATCACACATGATTTGGCGGTGGTGGCGCAAATGGCTGATCGTATCAAAGTCTTGTTGCGCGGCGATGAAATTGAAGAGGCCAGTACAATTGAGATGCTGTCGAGCCCTAAGGAAGACTACACCAAAACACTTTGGTCTGTCCGATCCATAAAAGCGCAAGCCAAAACGCCAATATCCCAAGAACAGGTTCCAGCCATAAAACTTGCCGGGGTGTCTGCCCAATACGGCCAGGTGCAGGTCTTGGATAATGTCAGTATGGAGATTTACGCCGGACGTACCTTGGCAGTCGTCGGTGAATCTGGATCAGGAAAATCTACTGCCGCGCGGGTGATGACGGGCCTGCTTCCGGCTAGGCAAGGGCAGGTTCTGTTTAACGGCAATGAAGTCCCCATTTCGTTGGCGGGTCGGGATAAGTCCGATTTGAAGCGGGTTCAAATGATCTATCAAATGGCCGACACCGCGCTGAACCCCCGCCAGAAGATAAGCGAAATCATTGGGCGCCCTGCGCAGTTTTATTTGGGCTTGAATAAGGTACAAACCCGAGAGCGTGTCCGCGATTTATTGTCCCAAATTGAGTTGGAACCCGATGAGTATTTCGACCGCTATCCAAGTGAATTGTCTGGCGGTCAGAAGCAACGGATCGGAATTGCCCGTGCCTTGGCCGCTGAACCCGAAGTCATAATTTGCGATGAAGTAACCTCCGCCCTAGATCAGCTTGTTGCCGAAGGTATTCTGCGTCTTTTGGCACGTTTGCAGGAACAGAATAACCTTGGCTATATGTTTATCACCCACGATATAGCAACCGTCCGCGCGATTGCTGATGAGGTGGTGGTGATGCAGGCAGGCAAAGTGGTTGAACAAGGGCCAAAAGAGGCCATTTTTGCTCCACCCCATGAACCTTATACCAAGTTGTTGCTTGAATCTGTTCCTGAAATGGATCCGGAATGGCTGACGCAATTGCTTGAGGCGAGGGCGGCTGCAACTTCTATTTGAGGCATGTCGAAAAGCCGGATCTAACAATATCAAGGCTATCAATATTACTCACCTTATTTTGCATATGAAAGAAACTACAATGACGGGAAAACACAATCTTGAAAAATTCTTTATTGGGGGGGAATGGGTAGAGCCCACCTCTGATGTAAGAATACCAGTCATGAACCCAGCCAATGAAAAGCAGATCGGCATGGTCGCTCTAGGCGCGCAAAAGGACGTTGATCGCGCCGTTACGGCGGCGAATGAAGCCTTTTCGGCATTTTCAAAAACAACGCGCGAAGAGCGGAATACGTTACTGGAACGTTTGCTGGAAGAAACCAAAGCCCGTATTGAAGACTTGGCTCAGGCGATGAGCCTTGAAATGGGTGCGCCGATCACAATGGCGCGCGAAGCACAGGCTGATGCGGGCATCGGACATTTGCAGGGTTTTATTGATGCTCTGAAGAATTCCAAAGACCGCGTGACACTGCCAAATGGTGATATTCTAGTGTGGGAACCGATTGGGGTCTGCGGGCTTATTACCCCTTGGAACTGGCCAATCAACCAAATCGCACTAAAGGTTATTCCCGCACTTGCCACAGGGTGTACATGTGTTCTGAAGCCTTCCGAATATACCCCCCTTTCGGCTCTGATCTACGCTGAAATCATAGAAGCCGCAGGATATCCTGCCGGCGTGTTTAACCTAGTGAACGGCGACGGTCCAACTGTTGGGGCGGCGATGTCATGTCATCCCGACATTCAAATGATGTCTTTCACCGGTTCCACACGCGCAGGAAAGGCTGTCGTTTGCGATGCCATAGAAACTGTCAAACGCGTTACGCTGGAATTGGGTGGGAAATCTCCCAATCTGGTATTTTCTGATTGTGATCTTGAAGAGCGGATTACTGCCTCGGTTCTTGAATGTATGTTCAATACTGGGCAATCCTGTGACGCGCCTACCCGAATGCTAGTGGAACGCACCTGCTATGCTCAAGTTTTGGAAATCGCCATGCGAGCAGCCGATGGTCTATCCGTTGGCGATCCGCAGCAAGAAGGAGATCACATTGGCCCACTGTTCGACAAAATTCAATTTGATCGCGTACAAGCCATGATCACGATGGGCATAGAGGAAGGCGCAAGATTACTCGCTGGTGGTCTAGGCAAACCAGAAGGATTTGACATCGGGTGGTTTGTGAAACCGACGATTTTTGCCGACGTCAGCAACAACATGCGGATTGCGCGTGAAGAGATTTTCGGCCCCGTATTAGTGATCATCCCGTTTGACACAGAAGAGGAAAGTATAGAGCTGGCAAATGACACGCCTTACGGCTTGGCGGCCTATTTGCAAACCGGCGATCAGGCACGTGCAGAACGGGTGGCAGCACAGTTGCAGGCCGGAGCCGTCCACATCAACGGTGGTGGATTTAACTATGGGTCACCATTTGGTGGTTACAAACAATCTGGAACGGGTCGTGAAGGCGGTTCTTTGGGTCTTGAGGACTACCAGGAAGTCAAAACTCTACATTTCGGGTAACCTGTGATGACAGAGATCATAGCATTGGTTAGGAATCTGAGGAACGAGCAATTGCTCGTTCCATGCAGGTAGCCATCGGGTACGTCTCTTTATTCAGGTCATGGGGCTGCAAGCCATCTATAAAAGCCCCAATGGTCAACTGGTTGACTTTCGTTTAGGTAACGGCGGAAGGGGTACGATGGCCACACGTTTAGGATCCAGATCGCTTGGACGTGCTGCGCGCGCCGCCGGGCGAGCCCTAATTTTCAGGCTCCGTGTAAACCGTTTTGGCCGCGGCCTTCGGTATCTCGACGTCGGCCATGTAGAGTTCATATGTCTTCCCGCTCTTCGCGCGCCGGACCTCGCCGAATTTTTCCAAGTAAGAGATCAGTCGACTGGCCCGGCGACCATCATCGGTATCAAGCTCAGTTTTTATCCGATTTTGAAGGACGCCCGGCTTGTTGCGAATGATCTCCCGGATATGGATAAATAAGTCTAGATCAACAAAATGCTCCGTCGCCTCTTCGCGGTAAGTTACCAAGTGGTCGAAGTCCTGTACCAACTTGCGTAGTTCGGAAAGTCCATCCCGGTCCCCAATAATAGCCATCATCGTCCCGCCCTGAGATAAGGCCGGTATCCGAATGTCGAGGCGTTGATCATCACCGCGGGGATCCTTCAGCCAATTGCGTAGCAACGGCAGGCTCGCGCGCGCAGCCGCTGCTGCAGTTGGGTAGTCCTTATCTGAGACCGAAGAGGTTAGCCGCTCGAGTTGGGTAAAGTAGGACTGCCCAAGCGTGGGGAGGTCGGAAGCCCGAACTATCTCCTCCTTGGGGCAGATCTTTCCAAGAGGATACTCTCGCTCGGCCTTCGCCTTGTGCGCGTAATAGAAAGAGATTTTTCCAGAAATCCATTTAAAAATGTCAGCCATGACCTGCCCTTGAAATGTCTTGTTTACGTTAATCTCTGCTCAAAGCTGGTGAACTGCAATCCCCAACCTTGCGGCGAAACCTGCATAAAGAATGATATAGCTGCAGTGTTATTTTGTGGGCTTAATAACATGAACAGTGGGAGAACCCTCAGGGTCGCCACCTTTCATCACGGCCGCACACGGATCAACGGTGAACCGTAAATATGGCCCATAAGCGGGTGCGTCACGCGCTGCAACGGGCGCAAAAGAACGGGCGCGTTGTGCAGGACTTTGGGCCGGATGGGTGTTTGTGGAGAGTCGACGGATTCTAAATATGTGGGTCAAATAATTTTTTCAACTGCACTTTATCACGCTCACTAATGTGAACAGATTTGACTAGAGCGTCTAGAGTATCTGCCGCGTGGCATAAATTCACGGTTCCAAAAACACCATCTTGCCTGAGAGCTTCGTCAATTTCAAACTCGTCAATTATGTGCAAAGAACAATCTATGTGGCTGTCATGGTCTAAGAATTCATTGAGTGATTTCGGTATCGGCACACATGGTCGAATTACGCCTCGCGTATTTATTCGAAGAAACCAACCTTCATCATAATCTATACAGATTTGCATTTTTTCTTTTTGTGGATTTGTTGTTCTATCATATAGCCAAATGACATCAAAAAAATTCATTAACTACAACTTGATATGTGCGGCAGTTTCTTTGATTGTTCTAACAATCTCAGGCTTGCTCGGGGACTCGTCCACCATGTCTTCGTAAAGCATCGTCCCGCCGTTAGCGGTTTGCCAATCACGGCCATGCGTTGCCGCAGTTCGGGAGGTGAAGTTCATTGCAGTTGATGCGGCAAATCCACGTTTAAGATGTTCAATCTCACTCTGGGCAAAACAGGACATATCAGGATCATCGTTTGCAACACGTTGCAATTGGTATCCGTTGAGTCTCCAAGGGGTTGCATCGGCCTTAACTTCCCAAAGCCAAATGCCTTCACCCCTCATCATTTCGTATATTTCAAGCGGTACGGGGCCATACTTCATGGCCTTGTAGGTTGCGCCAAAAATAGGCTGTATATGCTCATTCAAGTGGCTTTTGTCAGCAAAGTAACAAGTCTTTAGGGCTGCGTGTAGATCAACAGGCAAGCCTTGACTGACCATCCAATGGATAGCGGCAAAAGCCTTTTCGGTCGAAAATTTATATACTGCGTTCATAGAATACATATAGTACGCTCCCCCCTAATAATACAATACACATTGGCGTATGGGGCTTTTGGGTTGCCTACTTGCATCACGCCGCCCGCTGCCAATACCCTTTCCAGTTACAACTTACAGGCGCGTCCATAGCATTAGACACGATGATATGGGCCATTGTGCCGTTATCTGTGCGGCGGTTGTCTTCCAGCCAAGCCGCATGATTTGCATACTGGTGAATGTACTTTGGGCTAACGCCGTGGTGCTGGCCCTCGATCATGTTACGCAATCGGCTAACTGCGCATTGCAGACATCGGTACATGTCATTGCGAACGGTGGCCAGACGGATTTTGGTGCTGTTGCCCGATGGTAAAAGACCGCCTTCGCTCATGTAGATCTAATGCGTTCTAATGCTTATTCCATGGCTTTCACCACCAATTTCGAGACCTTATCAGCGATAAGACTAAGATGGCCTGCGTCAAGATGTGCGTAAACTTCGGTGCTTCGCGCTGATTTATGACCCAAAAGCTTGCCGGTGATTGCAAGGCTTTCCCCTGACATGATGGAGTGGCTTGCATATGTGTGTCGCAAGTCGTGCAGCCGGACATCCTCAGGCAAATCCGCTAGCCGTTTCAGAGTTTTCCATGCCCCAGAAATCGTTGTCATTGGTTGGTTGGGATTGTGACGTGAAGGGAAAACATGTTCCGATATGACCAATTTCTTGCGTGCTTCTAGCCGGGCTTTCACAGGAGCTGTCAAAATGACATTGCGTGGCCCTGTTTTTGTCCTCGTCAACTTCAGTTGTGTATCTTCAACCTCAGACCATTTAAGGCGCAAGATTTCACCGGAGCGACAGCCGGTTAGCAGAATGATCATGATTGCATCCACAGCGTCAGAATAGCGGCTGGGGGCGTCATTGAGTGTCACGGCCAGTGAGCGTAGCTGGTCCGCGCTGAGTACACGACCTCGCGCGGCACGGCGATTTCTTTTGATGGGGCGGGCGGGGTTGTTAAACGTCTCAGGAAGATGGCCGTGGCTTTGTCCCCAATTCATCAGCGTCGTAAAATGTCCAATCGCTTGATTGGCTCCTCCTGGGCTTTGTTTGGAAAATGCGTAAAACCATTGCGCGACATTAGCCGTGGTGATCCGATTGACGGCCAGAGATCCGAATGCGGGCAAAAGTTGGTTTTTAAGATAGATCGTAAAGCTGGCAATCCCGCCTTCTGAATACACACCGGTTTTTGACGTGAGGAACAATCTGGCCAAAGCCGCGAAGGTGAGGGAGGGCGGGGATGCCAGCAGCATTTTCCTAGCATCCATTGGGTCGGTCAGAGTATCTGAGTTTGCATGTAAGCGGGCGTCCTCCAAGCTGAGAGCATCAAAACGCCCCAGTGTGACCCGACGGACTTTACCCGCATGCTTTTGCCAAGTCACCCATGACATTGCACCTGAGGGCTGGACACGTAAGGCGAGATTGTCACAAGCCGCGTCATATAAGGTATATTCCTTTTCCTTAACCTTGATGGATCGCAACATGAGGGGGCTGAAGAGAACAATGCGTTTCATCGTTTTGCTCCCTTCGCGGTTTTGCGCCAGGCAAGTAGTTCGCGATGGAATTTGGTTTTATCAAATCCCCATTGTTCACAAAACACAGCCATGGGTTGATTTGACCTGATGAACCTTTCAAATCGGTTCCGATTTTTCATCGTCGGCTTTGCCATGAGGTTTTCCAACTTACGGACAACTCTTTGGCTTGCGTCCTGCTCCGCCGATTTGTCCAAATGCGCATAGCCTTCAGTCGAGTTGATGTCAGAGTGCCCAAGCAATCCACCGATGCTGCGCAACTCAATACCATTGTTTATGGCGAGGGATGCGAAACTGTGGCGAAGATCATGTAGACGCAGTTGACCTAAGCCAGCAGATTTTCTGAGGGTGGTCCAAAACCGGTCGATTTGATTTCTGGTAAGTGGACCTTTGGGCGTGGCGAACACATGCTCTGCATTTTGCGATAATTTGGATAATAACCTCTGTGCGGGTTTCCCAAGCCAAATGGATCGCTGCCCGGATTTACTGTCAGGCAAGATGGCGCAAGACCCGTTGATCATGGACCACGTTAGACCTTGGGCTTCTCCCCTCCGACATCCGGTCAAACACAGAAACCGGATGAACGCGGCATGCATTGGCTTCGTGGTTTCAATTTGGCGCAATGCAGTCCCAAGGCTCTGCCAACCCGCACCATCAAGATAAGTCGCCTTAAACCCACTCTGACGCTGCCTTAATCCTTGGGCAGGATTTGATCCTGGCGGGCGTAAGCCAACCAACTCGGCATGGCGAAACAATGATGACAACACGGCAAGATTTCTGTTCGCACTTGTTGGGGCGCCTTCATAATTTCGATGCCATGCGACAACATCTGAGCGAGTGATTTTGGATAGTATTTTTGAACCAAAACTGGGCAGAATTTTCTTCTCAATCGCATAGCGGTTGTGTTTTTGTGTCGAGGGTTTCCATTGGCCCGCGCATTCCTCCAAAAACCGGTTTGCAAAACTTTCCAGACTGGGATCGATCTCTCCAGCAGAGGGGGTTGCATTGAGTTCAGTGAGAATATTGGTGGCCAGTTCCCGAGCGAGAGACAACGTGATGTACGCAGCACTGCCCAAAGTGCGCTTGCGGGTTTTGCCCTCTATGCGGGTTTGAACAATCCATGTTTTGCGCCCGCCTCGATTGCGATGTCCAAGGCTGGAAATAACATCGTCCCAAACGACCTGTTCTGAGGACGTGATTGAGGTAGATTTTGGTTTATGGCCTATCTGCACTTGGTTAGGTTTTTGCATCTTTTATCTCCGCGCTCCCCGTCAGGAAAAATTCTACGAAGTTTCGTGGGAAGCACTCAGGAAACTCCGGGAAGCAGAGTTTGACAGTCGTTCCAACGCCACGGGGCGTACGAATAGCGATGCAGAGTGCAGCAAGATCAGAGGGTTACAGCGTAGTAAATTATCGAGCGCGTCATGTTATGCCGCCGATAAGTATTCACACACTACGCACCATGCTTTCAGCAGGGCAATTGGCCTTAAAAATAAGCCCAAAAGAGAACAAAATTTGTGTTTTTCGTGGGAGGTGAATTATATCATTTAAAACAGTCAGTTATGAAATTGAACCCGGCACGGATACGCCTAGGATACGTTTAACCAAATTCGGATACGATTTGGATACGCTTAAGGTTCGGTCAGAATACGACATACTTTCATAAAAAGCCTGCGCCATTAGCGCGGGAAAGGCTGAATAAATGAGGGCTGCAATTAATCAGATTTAGGATGTTGCGATCTCATTATTTTCTTCTTCTGGAGCGAGGTGATCCGAAACATAATAACCACAGCACAGCAGGCCATTAGAACATTACAGCTTGGACAATTCCCAAGTTCATTAGACAGCAACTTTAGAATATTCTCGATACCCTCATTGTTCTCGAGCAGGCCTACTCCAATGAGCCTAATAAGTTCATGTGTCCTCGCAATTTGTGCGCCTTGTTGGGGTTTGCCCTGATTTTTCCTATGACAACCGCGATGGCTCCAAAAGGTGCAAAAATCGCCCATTCGATTTCTCCTAGCTGACTACGCTGGGCATTTGCCACTTTTTTTTGACAATCATATCCGCTCGGATGTTTTACGATCTCTGAGGTCAACTAGCCTCGTAATTCGGAGAATTGAAGTGAGGGGGCCCGTTTGAATAAAGTCACTGCGATAGTTTGGGCACTGTCAGAGGAAGATTAT
>Ga0105356_10002430_pt1 | contig 18576 bp, 15 predicted proteins | sample GOMGulsemesocosm_3_FD_83502 | JGI IMG/M metagenome (GOLD analysis project Ga0105356, IMG submission 83502) | Methane-oxidizing microbial communities from mesocosms in the Gulf of Mexico - GOM9D Gulf of Mexico | ecosystem: Environmental > Aquatic > Marine > Cold seeps | place: Gulf of Mexico... | reverse complement strand
GCAGCTATGCCATTCCTGTTCAAATTTATTCCAAGCGAACTTGCACCGTCAGAAGACAAAGGTGTATTGATGATGATGGGTACAGCACCATCAAATGCTAACTTGGATTACATTGAAAACTCAATGAGTGAAGTTAACGCTAAACTAAACGAACAGCCTGAAATTGCTTATGCACAGATCTTCTCTGGTGTGCCAAGTTCAAACCAAGCATTTGGTATTGCGTCTATGGTTCCTTGGAGTGAACGTGAAGCAAGTCAAGGCGAAGTCGTTAAGCGTATTACAGGCTTAGTGAAAGATGTACCAGGCATGTCAGTCATTGCTTTCCAAATGCCTGAATTACCGGGTGCGGGTTCTGGTTTGCCAGTGCAATTTGTTATCACTACACCGAATAGTTTTGAAAGCCTATTCCAAGTAGCAAGTGACGTATTAACTGAAGTGCAAGCTAACCCACTCTTTGTATATTCTGATTTGGATCTTAATTACGATTCTGCAACAATGAAGATTAATATTGATAAAGACAAAGCTGGTGCTTACGGTATTACCATGCAGGACATTGGTATTACCCTTAGTACAATGATGTCTGATGGTTACGTTAACCGTATTGATTTAAATGGTCGTTCTTACGAGGTAATTCCTCAAGTTGAACGTAAATACCGCTTGAATCCTGAGTCAATGAATAGCTACTATGTACGTGCAGCTGATGGCAACGCAGTACCGTTAGGCAGCTTGATTACTATTGATGTCGTTGCTGAACCGCGTTCACTTCCTCACTTCAACCAACTTAACTCTGCAACAATTGGTGCAGTACCGAGTCCAGGTGTAGCGATGGGTGATGCAATTTCATGGTTCGAAAATACAGCGTCATCAATGCTTCCAAAAGGTTACCGTTATGACTTTATGGGTGAATCCCGTCAGTTTGTAACTGAAGGTAGTGCTTTGTATATGACCTTTGCACTCGCATTGGCAATCATTTACCTTGTACTTGCTATTCAGTTTGAATCAGCACGTGATCCTTTAGTTATTATGGTATCAGTACCACTTGCTGTATCTGGTGCGTTAATATCACTTGCTTGGGGTTTCTCAACCATGAATATTTATTCTCAGGTTGGTTTGATTACCCTCGTCGGTTTGATTACTAAGCACGGTATCTTGATCTGTGAAGTAGCAAAAGAAGAACAGTTACATCATGGTAAGAACCGAACAGATGCAGTAATTGAAGCAGCTAAAGTACGCCTACGCCCAATTCTAATGACAACAGCAGCAATGATTGCGGGTCTTATCCCGTTAATGTATGCAACTGGTGCAGGTGCTGAACAGCGCTTTAGTATTGGTCTAGTAATTGTATCTGGTCTTGCTATCGGTACCCTGTTTACACTATTCATCTTACCTGTGATTTATTCATTCCTTGCGACTGAACACAAACCATTACCGGTTTTTGTTGAAGACGCTGAGTTAGAAGAAAGTGATAAGCAACATGCAATCGCATGTGCTAAAGCGGCTTGTGAAGAAAAACCAGCAAGTTAGTTTGTGCATATAATCGGCAGCTAAATCATGCCGTAATCAGTTCTAAATCAATATATGGTTAGAATAGATATAAAGAGGTCGCTTATGCGGCCTCTTTTTTTACCCATAACTTCAGTTAAAAGGTATATTAAACACCTAGTGAATTTTAACCTTCTTCATCCTGTAATTGAGTATTCATCATGACTTCTTTAGAGCACTTCCCTATTCCGTTACTTGGTTTCGCCGCATTTAGTGGCACAGGTAAAACAACGTTAATTACCCAGTTACTACCCGAATTAACCAAACGCGGCCTACGTATTGGCATGGTGAAACACAGTCATCATGATATCGAAATGGATAACCCGAACAAGGACAGTTATAAATTAAGAAAGGCCGGTGCTTGCCAAATGGTACTCGCCTCACCACACCGAACTATTCTGTTTGCAGAGCAAGATGAACCCGCAGAGCCAGCATTAATCACTCAGTTGAATTGGCTTAACACCAATGAATTAGACTTGGTGTTAGTTGAAGGATTTCGGCATGAAGCCTTTACCAAAATAGAATTGCATCGTCCTAGCTTAGGCAAGCCGCTATTAGCAAATGAAGATAAGCATATTATAGCCATCGCGTCAGACACAACCAAAAGCGAATTAATATTAGGCAATATGGCATTAGCCAGTAAAAGTTTAGACTACTTAAACATAAATGACATTAGCCAGGTTTGTGAGTACATTGCTAATTACATTAAGCGATAACACACTAACTATTGATAAATTAGCCACTTACAAGTACAATACAAACAATTATCATTTAGATTTAATTACAAGGAATGTTGATGTCTACGATAATAAAAACCAGTGCGATACTCGGGATGGTTGCATTAGGTGGCGTATATTTTGGTAAACCAGCCTATGAGAGTTATCAAATAACGAAAGCCCTAACACTGCCTATTAACTTTGGTGAAACCTTATTACCTGAAATCGATAAGCTTATCGCTGATTATGATTATTTTCCGACTACCGAAGACATAGCTAAAGCCGGCATAAACAGCAGTAAAATACCGATTGTCGCCTACATATCTTCGACTGGCGATACGTTAAACACCGAAGGACAACTTAAACTCGTTCTGATCAATGATGGTATTGCGCCCGAACTCATTAATCAAAAAGTTATTTTTGTCAAAGACGGTAATGGCGAGTGGTCTTGCTCGATGACAGTTGAAGCACAATATAGGCCAAGTAATTGTAATATAAACCCTCCTCCACAGCCTGTTTACGTTGGTTAATCGATTTGTTCGATGATTTAACAATACAAGTAAGCCTACTGTATGATGGTAGGCAAGCTACTTATTGGCTCTATCTTCTTTCGTCCCTTTTTATCGCGATTATATATCTCGCACCTAGAGCCAAATTTATACCTATTCATATTCTCACACACAGATCGGCCAGAAGAGATTATGTCTGGTTTATGATCAATAACACATTCGCACTTTTTTTATTACTGCCTTTAGTCTCTGGATACTCACAATTTATCGTTGTAAAATTTGATGACTTCCTACCATTAGAAACAAGTACGTTACTACAAGACATGCCGTCAATCTGGATTGACCTACTTTATACATTCACTATGTTCATAAGCTACGATCTAACGTACTTTTTAATTCATAAGCGGTTCCACACAGATCCTATGTTATGGCTTTTCCATCAAGTTCATCACAATGCCGAAGTGCTAACCCCTGTCACGGTTTTTAGAGTGCACCCCGTAGAAACACTTATAAAAGTCATCAGTATAAGTACCGTATTATCAATTACCCACCACCTATTTTCTTATATTACAAACTACACATTAACCTTGCTTAGCATTACTGGTGCCAATGTATTTCTTTGGTTGTTTTTTATTACTGGCTATCATCTAAGACACAGCCATATAGCCGTTCATTATCCTCGTGTTGTCAGCTTTATCTTTATGAGCCCAATACAGCACCAATGCCATCACAGCAATAAAAAGGCGCTGAGTAATAGTAATTATGGTTTTGCTCTTTCTATTTGGGACTCACTTAATCGCAGTGTATACATTCCTAACAAAGGGGAAGTTATCGAGCTTCCCCTTAAGAATGTATCTCTTAGCGAACAATTAAGTGTGCCGTGTAAAATTGCAATCAAACACTACCCTTTAAAATCTGCGTTGCTATTTGCATGCCTTTTGGCGCCAGCGATAATAAGTATTTATCATCAATACCATCACGAGTAACAGCAACGCGGTTAAGTCAACACTCCCACTTCCGAAGCTCCCACCAACTTTCACATTTCGAGTTTTTGTTGCCATTACACCATCACTATTCTCAATCGTTAGCGTGACACTATAACGACCAACATCCTCGAAATTATGAATTGGAGAGTGTTCAGTGCTGGATTGTCCATCTCCAAAGTCCCAAAGGTAATTTCCTGGTTCAGACGACAGATTAGTAAACGTCACATTACGCGCTGTCACGTCATAACTAAAATCAGCGAGTAATGTAAAACCAACATTAACTGTCATCGATGTCTGGATAATGTCGTTCTTTGCATCTATCACTGACAGCTGAACTTCATATATGTTGTTAATGTCATAGTGATGCTGTGGATTTTTTTCATTACTCACATTACTATCGTCACCAAAACGCCACTCGTAACGAAAAGGCGCAGTACCACCATAAACCAAAGCTACAAAATCAACATCTTCACCATTCACCTTGGCTCCTATTTCGGCCGTTAGAGGCTCTTCCAGAGAGTCAGAAATGAGGAGTTCTTGCACTGATACATCCGTGTTTCCTAATACATCAGTCACTCTATGCATTACTTGATAACGGCCTGGCCTTGCATAGCTGTATGATGGTGATTTATCAGAACTCTGACCGACTCCATCACCAAAATCCCAATGGTAACTATTGATTGCAGAGTGCCCAAAGCTATTGTTATTAAATGTGGCAGTATAACCAGCCCGATCAAAACGATAGGTAGATGTGAGAGGATAGACATCTCGAACAATTCTCAACCTGACTTGGCTGCTATTGCTTGCTTGACCTAAAACTTGAGATTTAATCCCCCATTTCGGCAATTCAACACCCGAACTTGGTTGAAGAGGTGAACTATAGTCCAGTCTATCATCGAAGAATTCATTGCTACTAAGATTGTCATCATTAGGGTAGCTGGATTGCTGAAATAGACTAAAGGCAGCATCCCTAATTTGAGTCACACTTCCGGCCTGCGGTATTAACGTTTGGTCAGCATCAACAACCGAGATGAAACCATGCCCAGGATTAACCGTTACGTGATTGCCCGTATAATTTTCGTCAGCGAACCACATGACGACACCAGGGTCATACCCTTTTAATGCTAAACCTTTTTCAACTTGCTGGTTACTTCTTAATTGAACATAATAATATTGATCTCGCATAGGGCTGTAACTTGCCGTTTTCTCGAAACCATTAAGTACTGAAATATTGGTTTCTGCATTATCAAAAAATACATTTCCTTTTGACGAATTAATCATTAGATCGTCAACTAAAAAACCAAACCCAGATTTAGAGTCGTCTGTTACATACTTAATTTTCACTTCAACGAGCATGCCAGCATAATCAGACAAATCAAATTCAAGCAATGTCCAATTTGGTAGTGATTTACCCATCAACATGTACTTAACACCTGCGAGTTCGGGGGCAGAGCTTGTATCTTGCGTATAGCGATTTTTTAATGGCGTGCCGTTAACGAGAAATTGCACATAATCACTATCGATTTCAATATCCCATATCGCTTGCATTGATAGTGTAAGACTTGCATCTTCAGGTAAAGTCGCATTGAACGTCAGACTATTACGAAGCAAGTTACCAACCCCTGAAGCATAATTAAAACTACCAGAATATGCTTTTTTATGAACTTGCATTTGTGGGGGTAATTTTATTTTAACTTGGTTCAATGAATCTCCGTGTTGTTGAGCCTCAAACAAGGTTATATCTAAACCTGATTCATTTAGCTCACTTGCGTCGAGATAAAGCTGATTAATCCATTTACCACCGTAGCGCTGCTGTAAATAATCCCGAGCAAGCGGACTAAAACCAGAGGGTTCAACTCCTCTTATTTCACCTAAATAACTGCCGCTTGCCATAATCGACCAATACCCTACCGGTGCACCAATCTGGTTGTGAAAAGTATCATATTCGTCTTTAAGTCCGAGATCATGTCCAAATTCGTGCGCAATAACACCGGTTGCGGCATCGATAGGGGCTATGGTGTAATTCAAAACAACATACGGTGTATTCTCAATACGATGAAAGACAGCAAAGCGGTGTGACCATATTGCATCGTCACCCAATACACCGCCACCCGTTTCTTCGCCAATACTCGAATGGAAAATCATGACATGATCAATAATGCCATCGCTTTCATTCCGATTACCATCACCATCTAAATCATGAGGATCTTCGTTATCATAATCTGCAAGATTAACCGAATTAGAAGCTGCCATAGCATCAACAGCCTCCATGACTAATTGACTCACCTTGCTATCAATATACTCCTCATTTTTTCCATAATATGATGCATTTTCACTCGCCGTATGCCAACCAGACACTTCACCACTGAAAAAGAAAGTATTGCCTGATTCGTTAAGGAAATATTGATATGCGGATAAATAATTTTTACCATTTGGTCCTGTAAAACCTTTTGGTGAGAATAGGATTCTCGAATAATGTTGAGGAGGATAACGAGAGTAATACATAGGTGTATCACCCGGTTCTAGCCTGTTATCATTGTTAAGCAAGTCGGGGAAATCAATCAAAATTGCCAGCACGTTAACCTGATGGCTTGTAGGCATCTCAGCAGAGGTTACTTTCTTATTAACTACATCATTGAACTGTTTCTGAGAACGTTGTTGTTTATAATCATTTAACGCTTTAATGCTTTCTTCTGATAATGGCCGTATTGTGTCATTCTTGTAATTTGCCACATAATCTTGCACAGCTTCGGTCATTTTTTGCTTTGATACATCATTTGCAAGCTGCTTACGCTTTTTTAACCAATACGCTATCCGCTCTTGATCAACCAAAGCTGAATCAAGGTGGTACGACGACCTAGTATTAACCCCTGGCTTACCTGACTCACTTTGTATATCAGCCACTGAATACTGAGACGCAAAACAAAGCATAATAAAAAATATAACTTTTCGCATAGAGTTAATCATTTCAGCTCACACCTATTCCATTTTTATTCATATGAGCCAACATAAACTGACCATGGTTGTGCCCCCTTTCGGCCGCCTTTTCATACCAGTAATATGCTTTTATTAGGTCTTTATCGCGTCCAAGTCCTAAGAAATAAAGCTCACCCATTAGCGTCATTGCGTTGGGGTTTTTTTCAATGATTGATTTACCACACCAATAAAAAGCCTTGTCATAATCGACAGCGGCGTTGTAATCACCATACATATATTGATAACAATATGAATGTGTCATCTGCTGGTGTAGTGTGGCTTCAAGCTGTGTGTTTGATTTGGAGATACTCTCGCAACCACTCAACATAAATAACCACAACCCAAAAAATAAAGTCCGTTTTAATATTATATTCATGATATCCCTATCTTTGTTACTCTCTATTTAGCGGCATAAAAGTGCGCATTGTAATGCTAAGTCTTCTAACGATAATTGCTTACCTTCCCGCGTTAAATTATTTTTATTAAACTCACCATCTTCAGGAGTCGTCAGTAATCTCGGTGTAATTAATAAGATAAGTTCACTGCGTTGCTTCTTATCTGAGATCGATTTAAATAAATTACCCAAAAAAGGAATATCGCCCAAAAAAGGCACTTTAGATTGATCATCACTGATGGTTTCTCGGATCAATCCACCAACTGCAATCGTGTGATTGTCTTTAACAATAATGGTGCCTTCGAGCCTAGCTGTATTAATCGTATCAATGGACAGCACTTTAATTTCACCCTGAGCGTTAACCAAACTTACATTTGCACCCGCTTGTCTAATACTCGAATTCTCTTGTTTTATATTGAGCCTAATCGTCCCATCTAACATATTAATAAATGGCGTTATTTCGATGCTGTTGCCGACCTCCTCTATTTCTGTCTGTGGAATAATGCCACTGCTACTTGTCGTAATGCCATTCGTTGTCGTTGTCGTGTCAGAAGATTCATAACCTTTAACAAGCAGCTGCTCTTCACCCACAAACAACTTAGAAGCGCGGTTATTTGATGCAAGAATCATTGGCGTTGACAGCACATTTACTTTCTTGTTTTTTTGTAATAATTCAATGTTAGCTTTAAGATAATTGTTCATGTATTCAAAAATAAATGAGCCACTATTTGTGAGTGGGTTATTACCAATTAATATCGGCGCTTGGCTTTTTCCTTGGATGGATACACCGTTAATATCAAAGTTAAATACCGAGCTAAAATTATCGTCCACAAGAACGTCAAGAATTTTCATTTCAAGAAGTACCTGGGGCACAGGTCTATCTAACTCTTTTATTAATTTACCAATTTGTTCAAGGGCTCTTCGATCTCCTGTGCGGATCAGCACTAAGTTATGCTCTTCGGCAACGGTGACATAGATAGGCTCTTGCTGATCAAATAGCTGTTGAACTTGACTTGCCGAGATGACGTTATTACCTAAACCATTTGTTTTAAGTGATGATAATTGATCGATACTGAGTTCACCTGAAATGGTATTTTTAGAAGCAGATCCTTCTTCACTTGATTCACCTGCACCGCCACTTCCTGCAGAAAACCGTTCTCCGGAATTACTTCGCTTAACCCGCTCTCCGTATAAATTGCCAATCGCATCAGCAGCAAGATTCACGTTTAAATTATTAAGGTTAAACACCTTAGTTTCTTCATCTCTATGGATCACTAAGTCCTGTGCGTACTCTTCATTTGTCATAATGCGATATGTATCTGTCGAATCCTCTTTTCGATACCACAAATTATTCACACGGCAAATTGTTTCAATTGCATGTCTAACACTGACATGACGTAAAAACACTGTCACTTCAACGTCTTTAGCGCCCGGTGTTATTACAATATTGACATCCGACAGCTCTGATATAATGCGAACAGCATCAATTAACGCCGCCCCTTTAAATTCTAACTCTTCTAATATTTGTTCATCGTTTGGGACTGCGGCTTTAACTGGACTCGTAAAAATAAACAGTGTTAAAACGAGCGCCATTACCCCGATAACTAATTTTTTCATCGTCATATTCATTATCTCACCACAATTAAATCGCCGAGCGTGCCGACTTCGACAATCACATTGAGTCGACTGATTTTTTTTATTTTTAACACTTGTTTTGGCGACGCCGGATTGAATCCAATTTCGTCGCCGATTCTAACCATATGAACGCCATGTCCGCCTATATCGAGCAAGGCTAAAGGCTCTTCAATATTTTTCTTAAAGACCACGCCCTTTAAAGTCAATTTTGGTAATGTCATGGAAAACTCACTATTTTTAAAATCGACCCCAGCATAGGGAGTATCTTGTGCTACTGAGATTTCAGGTTCTGTTAATTTGGCCAGTGATTTTGTCATCGAAAAAGGATCTCTAACACCATCAAGAAATGCGTCAATACTTGCTGTAAATCGTGGCGAGTTTTGATTTAAGTGTCTTTGAATTTCAGTTTCATCATAAGGTTTGACGAGATCTCTGTTGGACATTTTCTCTTTAAGTATTGAATTATGATCTTCTATTATTTCAAGCAATCCTGTTACTTGTTCTTTTGCAGTTTCACCACGTGAATTAGCGCTCCAAAAAAAACAAAATATAACAACAAGGTAAATACATAATTTGTAGGAGAACAAAGTGGATATGATCGTATTCATACTAAGTTGAAGCCCCCATCATAGCTTTAAAGAACCCGATATAAACCGTCATGACCATACCACCAATCAACAAAATGGACGCTGGCTCAACAAGGTTTGCCATTGTCTTGCTTAATGCCTTCAGACCTTCTTCATAGAAACAGCCAGCTTCAAACATAATTTCAACCAAACCACCCGTTCTCTCGCCTACCGATGCGAGTTGAGAGATAAGCGGATCGATATAAGGCGACGTTAAACTTGAACCCAGATCTCGTCCAATAAGCACGCTGTCCGTCGCTTTTTTGATTTCTAACGCAATGACTGAGTTTGGAATCAGTTTTTCCACAATTTTTAATGCTTCCACCAGTGTTAAACCACTTTGTAATAGCATCGATAAACCCCAGCCTATTTGCGACATAGCGCCAACTCGAACCACCTTGCCAAACACTGGGATCATAAGGACAATTTGGTCGGTAATATATCGACCTTTCACCTTTGTTCTTATGTAATGGAGTAATGCAAAACCTGCTGCGAGCCCTAAAATAATGAACAAACCATAGGCATTAATGAAATTAGAAATATCAATTAATCGTTGTGTATCAGGCGGGAGTTTTTTACCCGAACTTTCAAAAATTTTGGCAAACTTGGGGATCACAGTAGCAACGAGAAAATACCCCATGAATACCGCTATCAACATGGTGATTCCGGGATATAGCATGGCAGCCATCATCTGACGTTTCATCTCGGCTTTACGACCCATATCATCGGCGACCCGTCCCATTACAACATCTAATTCACCTGTGGCTTCAGCACTACGGATCATATGCTCTGACATACTGGGAAATATCCCCGCGTCTGCAATACCGTCTGAAAAGCTACCGCCACTTTTAATATGATTACTAATATCAGTGACAATTAACCCTATCTTTCCGCCCATAATATTAGCAACCATATCTAGACTCTCAGTGAGCGCGAGACCAGAACTGAGCATGAGGGCCATTTGTCTAAAAAAGAATATTTTCTTATTGCTTGATACAATACCAACTTGTGCTAAAAGCTTACTTAACTCACTTTTAACGCCTTCATCCACTTTCGTTTCTGCATCATGGGTGACTTCTAATCCAAATAGCCCGAGTTGGCGTAGCTGTGCATTTACATCACGTTTATCCTCAGCCTCGAGAGTGCCAAATTGCTCATTGCCTTGTTTATCAAGTGCGACATAATTAAATAATGGCATTAGTTAATGGCCTCTTCACGTCCTAAAGATAAACGTTCAAATTCAGCAATACTTGTATGTCCTGCACGTATTTTATCTCGGCAGTCATCAGCTAAACTCACAAAGTCTGTTGCGTTTGCACGAATTTCTTTTTCAGTCGCACCATTACCAATCACTTGCGCTAAATGATCATCAACCCACAAGGTTTCAAACAAGGCGATTCGTCCTTTATAACCACTGTCGTGACAGTTCGCACAACCCTTAGCTTCATAAACTGTACTTTGATATGTACCTTCATTTTTAGGATCAGTTAAACGTAATAATTTTAGTTCTCCATCAGAAAGTTCGACAGCTACTTTACAAAATGCACATAAACGACGAACCAAACGCTGAGCAATAATACTGACTAACGTTGAACCAATTAAAAACGGTTCTGCGCCTATATCTATCAAGCGACTGATAGTTGAAACAGCAGAATTGGTATGTAAGGTTGAAAATACCATGTGACCAGTTAAAGCCGCTTTCATCGCAATACCAGCCGTTTCACCGTCTCGGATTTCCCCGACCATGATCACATCAGGGTCATGACGTAGAAATGATCTTAACGCACTGGAAAATGATACTTTTGAGCTGACTTGAACCTGAGAAATACCTTCCATCACATATTCAATGGGATCTTCAACTGTCAAAACATTAATATCGTTACTGGCGATTTGTTGTAGCGCAGAGTACAAGGTTGTCGATTTACCCGACCCCGTTGGACCCGTGATTAAAATCATGCCGTGGGGACGTTTAATTGCTTCAGAAAATCGCGCTAAAGCCCGTTCTGAGAACCCTATTTTCTTCAACGATAATGCTTCACTATCTGAGCCTAACAAACGTAATGTCGCCCTTTCTCCAAACTTAACAGGGACGGTTGCGGCACGAATATCAAAAGCAATATTATTATCTAATTCATAAGTCATACCGCCATCCTGCGGCATGCGTTGTTCGGAAATATCCATACCGGCAAGTACTTTCATACGACTCATGAGTGCAGCACCTTGCTCCGCACTAAAAATCTTCGCATAAGGCTGCAGACAACCATCAATCCTAAATCGAATATGGAACGTTTCTTTTGCTGGTTCAAAATGAATGTCTGATGTACGGTACAAATAGGCTTCACGGATCATCTCATCCAAACTAATAACGGGATCAAACTCAGCTGGTTCCTCATCGTTTGTTGCTTGCGTAACCCGAATAACAAGTTGTTGTAATAAATTCGGGTCTGTCATACAAATTTCAATATCAGGTGGAAGTAAGCGCTGCACCTGAGATAACCCAGCTCTATCTTCAGGATTATCCACCAGCAATAATGCCGTTTCATCAAGGGGCATTAATGGAATAACTAATCGACGCTCAATAATTGAAGGGGATATTTTTCTTAATAACTGAGGATCGACACGTATTTCATCATTTTTCAAAAATCGGATCCCCTGCGTTTGCGCATAAGCCCGATATAAATCAGCAATTGGAAATCGCAATTTATAAGTTAATAGATGCAACAAATCAACACGCTCACGTCTTGCTGCAAGTTTGTATTCTGCAATTTTTGTTTCATCTAACATACCCGTTTGAATACCTGCATTGATTAATACATTATCTCTGATCATTTAGTTATATCCCTTCAGTAATTGATTAACTAACTCATTAAACGCATGCGGCTTTCTTGCTAATCTAACGCCTTGATCTCGAGGGATTAACTTTTCTTTCACCCTTATTGCCAATGCATAATCATGCGTTTGATTACCTAACGCACGACCAGACTCCATAACAGAGTAGATCTGTTCCGGCTTATGATTTCGGATCAAGTTAGAGACAGCTGAATTTACAATGAGGATTTCATTAACAGGCACACGGCCTGAAGCATTATCAGGCCGTACTAAGGTTTGTGTCACTACGGCTCTAAGTACCATTGATAATTGCTGACGAACACCCGATTGCTCTTCACCTGGAAATGAGCCAACTAAACGATCGATAACGCCGATCGCATCATTGGTATGTAACGTAGAAAAAACCAAATGACCCGTCTCGGCAGCCATCAATGCCGCATTCATGGTTTCGAGATCTCGCATTTCGCCGAGTAAGATCACATCAGGATCTTCACGCATAGCCGCTCGGATTGCATCGGAAAAACAGTTTACATCTCGGCCTATTTCTCGTTGATGTATCATTGCTTGTTTGTTGTGATGTAAAAACTCCACGGGGTCTTCAATCGTTAAGATATGGCAGGGCCTAGTTTCGTTTATCTCGTTGATAATACTGGCAAGCGTCGTTGATTTACCACTACCCGTCGCGCCTGTGACTAATACTAATCCATCTTTTAATTGCGCTAGTTTTAGCAGTTGTTTCGGTAGTCTCAATTCTTCTAAACTATGAAAGCTACCATCCAACCAACGTATCGCAAGGGCTGGGCATCCTCGCTCAAAATAGATATTTATACGGTACCTTAATCCCGCTTTACTCGTAAATGCGAGGTCGATACTGCGATGTTCGACGAACTGTTTATACTGACGGTCATCGGTAATTACTTTACAAAAACCGTGTAATATTTCCGGTGTTAACGAGTCCAAGTCTGTCTGTTCAACTAAGTGACCAGAAAGCCTAAATGTAGGATGACAGTGATCTGATAAGTGTATATCTGAAGATTGTAATTGATCGGCCGCGGTTAGAATTGATTCAAAATACGCTAATTTACTCATAGGTTTAAAAGCTCAAAGTCAGTTGAATAAGCAGTTCTTTTCTTCCATTAACCGCTTGAAATGAATTACTCCGCGACGACAATGAAAAATGCGTCACGACAACTCGGTTAGGCAAAGAATCTAGCTGCTGAATAAAATCCAGTAAGTTGTGATAACGCCCATAAAGCTTCACATTGAAAATCGGGCGCGCTAAAAAATCAGACAGTTTCTGTTGATGAGCTGCGGTGAATTTAGTGAGGTCTTGATTAGACTGAATCACACCAGACATACGTAACGCGTGTTTCTGTAAAAGCTCAGTTAAACGACTGCGCATATCTGCAACGGCTTTTTTACTGTTTAAATCAATGAATCGTCCTTCAATACCGGTTACATTCTCTTTGGCTTTGTTGATGAGTAACTCGATTTCTTTATTTTCTTCCGCCAATTTATCTGAATCATTGTTATTCGCTCTGTGTGGACGCGCGGATTTACGATCATCCTGACTGTCTGTTAACTGCTCCTGCCAAACTTCACGTTGGGTTATTTGCATCTTTACACGCAGCATTAAATAGCCACCGATAATACAAGCTATAACAAGCACACCAATTAATAATTTTTCGCGGACACTTATCGGCTTCTTCACTGATTTTGTTGTTTTATCTGTCATTATTCTACAGGCTCCAATGTCATCATAAATTGGTAACCATCAACACCAAAATCACTACGCCCTTCTCGGCTTGAACTATTTGTTAACTGCATGTTCCAAGGTTCTAGCTCGGCGGTGAGTTGCTGATTAAAACCATCAATGGCAAGCTGTTCTGACGCCCAACCACTTAATTCAAAATGATACCAGCTCCCTTCTTCAACCATTTTCAATATCAATTGGTCATTAATACTGCGAGAAATCAGCGGTAATAAATTGGCAATGAACTCCTGTCTTTTAAGTAATACTGTATTTAGCCCTTGTCGACGAGCAGACAGTATCTCAAGCTTTTCTTCTAGTTGTTTTTTTTGCTTTTTTAAACGAATATATCGTTCATTTTTGCTATTAAGCTTTTCATTTATATCGTCTATTTTTTCAACTGCAATTTCATTCTGCTGAATTTCTAAGAAGACACTTTGCTCGGTATAATAATAATGCGCTTCATTTACAGCGATAGAGGCCAGTATGCTTAAACAAATTAACCCACCTTGTACAGATGTGCTTTGATACCACGCTGGTGGCGGAGGAGTTCCAATTAAACGACTTTGCTGTTGTAAGGAATATTGATTAAAATAATGATTTGCAGCGCCAACTATGGCAGCATCGCCAACAGCAGTATCAACCGGTAATGCTTGTTTATCTTTGACTAGGACACCATCTAGACATGTCCATGTCGCATTTAATTGCGGCGTTACGTCAGTAATTAAGTCGTTTATCTGAGGGTGATAACCACTATAATAGATAACTCTCGATTCACCTGTTATATCAGTTTGAAGTTGAACGTTTAAATGCTCAATTAATAAAGTAATGACTTCATCACTCGTTAATGCATGATCGCTGCATTTATGCTGCTTAGTTGATACCACTTTATTATTCTTAACGACAAGACCAGTAAACAATCCCACATTGATAATAACGAGTAATTGCTCGTCTTCCGTTATAGGCAATTGACTAACCGCGCTGTGATGTTGCGAGTAAATACCTGAAAGAAAAATCTTATTATGACTAAATGCATCAACCCATTGCTGCCGAATTTGCGCACTCATCGCCGCACATAACCAGAGTCCCCCCTGTTGATCGGTTGCTATCGGTTTATCACTCCAACTACAGTCAATTGTTGGATCTAATAATTGTGTTTCTTCATGAATTCGTAGACATTCATCAAGTTGTTCCTTGGTAATATATGCAGCTCGAATAGCCAGCTCGCCAAACCGGGCAGGAGCACGCCCACCTCTGCCTGCTAATTTTTCCTTTTGCTCACCAAGGTCAATGAGCAATTGCTTACGCTGAGATTCTGCTAAGTACCCTTTGGCGATTAATAATCCCCCAATGGTCCAATAGGCAATGAGTTCGTTAAACAGTGGTTCCATTTCCCAACGAACAAGCTCTAACATCTGTTTATCTGACAGTGTTTTATCACCGTCGATTGGCAATGAAATTAAGGCCGCCGTAACAGAACCTGACACCAGTAATGCTTTTTGAGGTATTGCACATTCAGCAGCCGTTAACTGTTCACAAATTTCAGCAAGTGAATCATCACAACTTGTTATTTTGTTATGCACAAATTCAATGAGGGTTATGTCATTACCACAGCGCTCAATAACATACGCATTAATACCAAAACCACGACTTTCAATAACCAATAAACGGTTTGCGCCTGCATACATTTTATTCAGAAACGAACTGAGTTTTGACTGTGATAGACTCATAATAAACTCAATATAATAGGTTCAGGTGATACACCAGGTAATAGATTCACATAGGCAGAAATGGGGGCTTCGGCATTGTATATCTGCCATGTATCAGAACTAGGTGATATTTCTTCCAACAAAATAACAACATGGCTGCCCACTGTAATTTTTGCTTCGGTGTGGGCAGTAAAATTAAATGTTGTCCCTTGCGTGGGTATGACGGCATTGAAACGCCATTGCTTGTTAGCGTCGTCGGTAAAAGTGAGTTCGGTCATTTTTTGCGTGTTTATATTGCTAGGTTCAGGTGAAATAGATTGGATTTTATTCGTGCCATCGACAAAAGTTGCATTTTCGTCACTACTTTCAACTATTTTGAATAGGTTATTAAAAGGCGCTGATGACGCTGTATTTACATTGCTTTTTAAGGTTTGCCAGCAGCGTTTAATTTCGTCATTGTTGCCATTACAATTTGTTCGATTAGTAAAGGAAATCAATGCCACTTTAAAACGGGTTGTTGTGTCGGGTAAATCATTTACCGTGACAAATAATTCATTAACATAAATAGGTTTCGCTACATTCACTTGATGAAAATTATTACTGACATTTTTATACGTCGAGCTTGCAGCCGAAATCGCAACGCTAAACTCAGTATCATTATTCAACGCCTGAATATCAAAAGACTCACCCCAGCTATCTTTTATTTTCCCCTCGCCATCACGATATTGGCTAAGATCGAATAACCCAGGACGGCTGCCTTTAAATAGCTGACTATTAACAATAATTTGTTTACTACTACCATTAGCATCACTTGAATCATCCGCATCAAGATTGACAAAAATAGGTGTTATTGAATAAACATAATAATCATCTGCCGATGTGTAGCCAAGAAGCATGCTAATTAAGTCATTATTTAAACCATTGTCAGCACTGAACCCACTATTAATTAACTGACCTTGGTAAAGATGCACTGATGATATAAACCGTTGGATCATTTTTAGTTTTTCAACGGATTGTTGATAGCGTTGCTGGCTATCTTTTTCATCTATGAAAGTTAATGACACTGAGGCCATGACGCCCATAATGACCATGACTAAGACCAGTTCTAACAAAGAAAAGCCGTGCTGACGTTTTCCTCGTAGGTGCTTGTTCCTAAAGTTAGCGCGCATTAACCTCGCGCCTTTTTACGTTCAATTAAAAATTGTTGGAACCAATTAGGCTCGAACTTCTTATCCCAACTATAAATCAGTAATCCAGGGCCGTAGGGAGAGTTGTAAACATGGTATGCTTCGAAAACAACATCATCTCCTATGCTTAAATGCGTATTTATTCCATCCGCTAGCTCATCAATAATGTAAACGGATAATGATTTATCCTGTTTAGACGCTATTGTTATCCCCTTTGTTGATACAACAGTAGACTTAGGCGCTATATCACGAATAACTTTGTCTAAATAACCATGTTTTCGTGCATAAGGCAGTTCAACAACTTTACCTTCGAATTTTATTTTTCGAAATAGTGATAATTCAACAGTGCCTTCACGCGTAGCTTTGAACTCGATAAGCATTTGATCAAGTTCATAAAAGGGGATTTCATCTTTATCTATTTCAGCGGCGATCAAATGAGTAGAAAATACAATTGAAATCAAAAATGAAACCAAAAGTGAACGAAACAAAAAAACATTTAAACGAACGTTATTCATTAATAATTCCTTTTTTAATAAATACATTTTTAGTAAACACATAACACGAGGTCATCGTTAAATTGGGTATGGCATGTTTCATTGCTTGTCAACGCGCGCCCGTCATAACGGCCGTTCGGTCCCATGCTTACAATTCTTGCGTTATTTTTTGTATTGAGATCAAACAACAAATAAGGTCTACCATATATTTGATAGGGATCTTGGTAATCACTTGATGTTGTACCAACTGCCCACCATTCTAATACACAATCATTCGTGCTCGGTTCAGGGTCATTACACGCTTGCGTTGGACGCGTGTTTTGCTTAAATTTTTGAGGCGTAAATTGAAACGGATCGGGAATAGCGCGAACTAATGAGCTCATATCACCAAACAAAGGACTACCCGAACCATCTAAAATTAATTGGTTTCCGATATCCACTAAACCGCTATCTCCACCACTTAAATAAGGTCCGCGCCAACCTCGCTGATAATCGTTATTCCACGTTAATTGAATCGTTCCGTTACTGTTCATACTTGAATATAAAAACAACAGATCAACGGGTGATGCTTGATTTGGAAATGAAAAATTGTCTTTTTTATACGTTAATAACGCGTTTCTAATGTTACGCATTTCAGTTTGAGCTGTAGCTAATTGACTCTCTTTAATCGAGTTTTGATTAAATGACTGCATAGCACCACCAGCGAGTATTGCTAAGATGCCCACCACGATTAATAATTCCAATAAGGTAAAACCGCGATGATGATTAACAATCGAGATATTAGAACGAGGTAAAATTATAGGTGATACTTGCGGAATATAGATCATAGGTAACAACTAGGATAAGCGGTAAATATAAAGAACACGGGCGTAGAATTAATACAGTGAAAAATGGACATAACCAAACGGTATTCCTCTTGATTATGTCCTTACTAAACGTAGTTAATTAAATTTAACTAAATACGATTAGATTTTTTGACCGTTAAATTCAGCGATTTCTTCATCTAGGAAATCACCACGTGCATCAACAACCGCTTGAACTTGTGTTTCACCGTTAGTAAACTCGTCACCTTCAGTACCTACATTGATAAGTGCAATGTAATGAGCGTATTTATCTTTACCTACTTGACCGTAGAAAGGTGCTTTACTGAATGCAGCATTAGGACCTGTACCTACTAAATCAGACGCTTGGCCAAGACCCATCGCGATAAGCACATCGTTTTC
>Ga0105356_10002427_pt1 | contig 18582 bp, 11 predicted proteins | sample GOMGulsemesocosm_3_FD_83502 | JGI IMG/M metagenome (GOLD analysis project Ga0105356, IMG submission 83502) | Methane-oxidizing microbial communities from mesocosms in the Gulf of Mexico - GOM9D Gulf of Mexico | ecosystem: Environmental > Aquatic > Marine > Cold seeps | place: Gulf of Mexico... | reverse complement strand
TTGGTCAACTATTACCTCCTTGTGGGCTTCCTTGCGGGATCTATAGTCTTACAATGGCGCGGATTATTCTACTGGCTAATGTCGGAGTTTGTTGTGAGAGAATGCTCACAAACGATCGTACCAATTAGGGTTAGTGGCTACTCTAAAGGGCACAAGTAGTGTATTGGATATGGAGAGCCTTCGCGTTGAAACGGGCCAATGGATCGCCACAGGGCTTCGCCCTTCGCGATGACCGCGCTGTTTTTGTGGCTACCCTAAAGGGCACAAGTAGTGCATTGGATATGGGGAGCCTTTGCGCTGAAAAGGGCAATGGGTCGCCACAGGGCTTCGCCCTTCGCGATGACGGCATGGTTTTTGTGGCTACCCTAAAGGGCACAAGTAGTGCATTGGATATGGAGAGCCTTTGCGCTGAAAAGGGTCAATGGATCGCCACAGGGCTTCGCCCTTCGCAATGACGGCGCTGTTTTTGCCCGTGACCCGTGACCCGTGACCCGTGACCCGTGACCCGTGGCCCGTGGCCCGTGGCCGCAACTTAATCTCTCTCCCTGTAAAACCAAACCACACAAAAAAGGGGAGCTATAAGCTCTCCTTTTTTACTTACACCCGATACAAGCAGGCCTTAATAAGCCATTATTCCCATTCGATTGTTAATAGGCAATTATTTCTTTTAAAATTCATATAGTTAACTCCAAATAAGTTACTTAATACCATGAAAAATACCATGCATAGAAAAATTTGAGGAAAGTGGATAAAATGACCTTGAATTCATCCTCTGCGTGATCTGAGGCCATAATTCTGATAGCAGCTATAAAGAATCCAAACAACCACTACTATTTTATATCTCTACCGTCTTCACAAGTATATCAACGATATTACAGTCAACTTTCGTATATAACACCAACAATTTCTCTGGCGGTATCAACAGACCTAATCTCCGAACTCAAGTCATGATCTTTGTTCAAGGAGGCAATTTCAGACGCTCCTCTACCACCGATACTTTCAAACTGGCACAAATGCCCCAGACTTCCTGGCAGCGCGCCACCAACTCTTTTGCAAATTCCCGAACCGTCGCTTAACGCGACAGCCACAAACTCATCCTGCTTCCTGAGCAGATCTTCTGGCAGATACTCAGCGCCCCCCAAAACAAGCTGCCCTTCCAATGCCAAGGGCTCCGCACTGGTATCACGTAGTCGATGGCACGTTTTGATTCTCTTGAACATGCCAGCATCATCGACCTGAACTGCATCATGCTTATTAGACATTTCCGCCGGTGCCACACCGTCAAAGAAAAAACCAACAACCCTGAATAACTCTACTTCACTTACAGAAACAACTAATGATGGAGGACGAACTCTTGGGTCTGTAGAAACAGTTGCCAAGGTGACAAACAAACTATCCGATTTATCCCGCAACAATCGCCTAGCCAAATATTTTTTCTTATACTTAGCGATGACTAAATTTTGATCGCGAGGAGGCTCTCCACTCACTTCGACAATCGCCACAGACCCAGTGGGCGCAGAAAAACCAAACATACTATTCCGGAGATAGAATAAGGCTTTATCAGCAAACCACTCTCCACTAAACAAATCTTGCTCAACATCCTGACTTCCCATCACTGGGGACTGGCCCGTAAACGCAGCCAGATCTGGAATTATAGGGATATTAATCTCTGGCGGAGCAAGCGGTTTTAACACCGTAATATTACTCGGCACAGTATTTGATTCTGATGACTCTCTTCTTCGCCATAAGCGAAATTCTCGATGAAGCTGCTCTGACAGCCCGGTCAATCGATGCAAATCATCTTTAATATCACTGACGTCTGCTGGCATGATGTGGCGCTTACCCTCATGGTGAGCGCTATTTAGTCGGGCCAAACAGGTTGCACCTGCTTTCAGTGCGGGGTCATTGCATAATTTTTTGAAAGCCGCACCCTGAAATAACTCATGCCCTGGGTTCCCGTTCATAAGGTGCCGGGCGTGACCAACATAGGTAGCAAGCGTTGGCCGATGGTCATTACATGTGTACGCAGGGTCATCAAATAGATCTGATAATCTGGCTTCAATGAAAACCCGGCATTCGGATAAGTAATCTCTAGCCCCTCCGGTACCATCCTCATCCGCCAGAAATTCACGTCGCTTTTTATCGATATCAGCTACGGCCAGTGGTATTTTTAACGTATGCCGCTCATTATTCACCGGATGGACTGATCTGTGCTCAATTAGATTCGATGAGTTCGCCACCCTGACAGCCATTGTTGCGAAACGCTGATCATGAGTAGTAACAAACAGCTGAGCCTTGATGCCAACAATATCCGCTAAAGTATCTGCCAATCGCTCTTCATTTTCTTCATCCAACAACTCCTGTGGGTCATCGAGGAGCATTAGCTGCAAACCACCCCTTGTTTTTAGCACGTGTTCCCAAAATGCAATATAAAATCCGAGCAGGCACGCTCGAAGTGCCGATGCATTTGATACATGCTGGGCAGGCGCTATAGCACCGTTGGAACCAACGGATATCGATAGCTCACCCTCGGGTGCGACTTTTGTATCCGCCAATGAATGGCCACTTCTTGCATAGGCATTTCGATATACGGAATCTCTCCACTTTTCCGTGGACCTCTTCAACTTGACTTGGAGGTCAGAAACTTGTCGTGCGGCCAATTCACCGAGACCCTGTATCGGTTTAAGTGCCTCTACAGCATCAGCGTACGCTTTTATTTTTTTCTCATCTCTACGCCGAGACTCAATTAAGTTCGTCAGCCTAGCCAATGTATTAATACACTCATTTATAGGCTTGGCGGACTGCGTAACAGCTTGCAACGCCAGCAATCTATTTCTTAACGGCGAATCACTTGCCAGTTCACTATTATCCACCTGGCCATCGCTTGAACTTGCCCCGATAATTTTACCCAGTATTTCAAGGCAGGTATTTCTATTAGCGAGCCTCCAACGTGCAAAAGCTATTGCCCGCTCTACTCGACTTAAAGAAATCTGGAGTGCACTAGCCTTAGACCCAATCAGTACCGGCAGCTGGCACAGTGTATTTACCTCGAGTCGTTGATAGCCGGAAAACACGTCATTAAATAGTGCCTCTAAATTTGACCTCAAAAGAGACAATACGCCAGAGAAAGACTGAGTAGAAAATAACTCATCCCCAAGAGCAGATTTTATCAAGCCGGTCGGATGATCCGGCAGATCTTGCTTCATCTCCAGTTGTAGGGACTGCGGTAAACGCGTTGCCAATACACCTAGGGCAGCTTGAGTCCATCTATCAATCGACTGTGATATCAATGTAGAGTCTTGACCTAAATGCTCGGTTATATGCTCCTTAACCAGGGTGTCGGTAACAGGGTCTTTAACACCCTGAACATCAGACAAGCATACCGGGCAGTGCGACACCTCATCGGTATCAATACCGAATTCTTTCATCCACTCAGCGATTCGAGCATACAGCTTGTTACGTTGCGCGGTTTCTGGACTGTTTGCTAAATCCGATAATATTGCCGCCTCATTACATATCTCGGTAAGAATCGCCTCTGCAGCTACCAGTCCCTCTTCCTCAACAGCAGCCAATACCCCTAAACGATGGGCGCTCGGTAATTCACGAATTTCATTCAGCTTAGCGATCGCTGGTGAAATCATATTCTCTAAATCCTTTATCTGGCCCTGATCATTAGCATCGAAGCCCTCACCCAATATCGATACTGCATCAGAAAAGCTCTTGGCCTTACAGCTTTCAAAATGCTCATTTAGCCCAGCTAGCTCACCTTCAAGCCCGACATCATCAGAGATGGCAGGTAACGCAGCCTCAGGGGCAATAGCAGGAAGTTCATCGATCTTTATCTGCAGCTCAGCCAAGACTGTGGTATAGCTCTCGTCGGTATTGCTAATACTCGCTGTCACCGACTTTGTGAGATCAGCAGATATTTTCTTGCTGACCTTGCCCGCATGCTTCGACAAATAGATCAGTAAAGACAATCCGGTTAATTCTGCAACGGCCTGACCAAGTTCAGATTTTTCACCGATTTGAATAAAAGGGAGAAGAGCCGGCATGGTTGTGCCAGTTCGAAACGAGATGGGATCTATACCCAGTACTGACAAATCAGGAGCCAGCTCTTGAATTTTCCCTCGTGCAGCCCTGGAAATAGTACGCCGAATGACTGGCTGAACCTCTCCGTCCTGATCTTCAAATGTTAATTCGACCCATGTGTCTACAGGTACTTTTGAAACATCTGCAGTCGGCGCATAAACACTGGGGCTTGGCATTGGACATACGGGAGGCAAATTATGCTTGGTCGAGTCATCATCGCGTTCGATTTCAATTTCAAACTCAATATCGCCTCTTTCAGGTGGTCGCTGCGGTCTTATCAACTCGCCCGTCAAGCACCAGATAATCGCGTTAACTAAAGACGTTTTTCCGGAACCGTTGGCCCCCTCAAATAGAGAAATTGACTTACTTGGCTCAAATATGAAGTTTTCAGGAGCCTCTGACTCGGTACCGTAGGCCTGAACACCAGCAAAGCGATGAGTTTCTAACTTAATCAGCTTTAAATACTTCTTATCCTCAGCGGATTGAGCTGAGCCAGCAGGACTAAGATCAGGGGGTAGGATGGAAATGGAGGCAACAATCGCGTCTACATCCGCAGCCTGGAGGTTTTTCTTCCACTTTGCCTGATTATCGCTATACCAAGAAAGCACTGACCGCGACGGCTTATCAAGAGTAAGAAGTTCTGACTCCGCGCCATACTCAACAGCATGGCCACCAACCAAGTCATTACAAAGACTTTCCAGTGTGTGCAGGTGCAGCTGTTGAGAATACGGGACTGACTCCATGTACAAACCCTCAATATTGGCTTTCTTATAGTTAGTTGCAGCTGAAAATCGTAGCAAGGATGAATTCTCAGCTCTATATGCAGTAATCAGTCTGCATATGGGGAAACCAGTCTCATTCCTAATGACTGCAACAGAATACATTAACTTAGCTTTAAATATCGATTAGTTATATAGACTTAGATCAATAATAAGCCAATCTTTGTACCTAGAGATTACATACAACACTTATCCTGTTAAGCCTGCGTCACAGATGACAGAAATATTCATATATTTTCCGACATATGCTAAGCTATTTTGTATGTCTACTAACCAGTCAATTGTCAGTCAGGTCCAACGCCTCCCACAGGGAGAGCCTTTCTCTACCAGCAACTTCCTGAAGCTGGGGTCTCGTGCTGCAGTGGACAAATCCCTGTCCCGACTGGTTCAGCAAGGTACTATCGAGCGAATTACTCAGGGCATCTATATTCGCCCCAAAAAAAACCGCTTTGTTGGCTCCGTAAAGCCAGAAATTAACAAGGTTATCCAGGCTATTGCCGAATCAAACGGCGAGACGATTCAAGTACACGGGGCAGAGGCCGTGAGACGCTTCCAGCTTTCAACTCAGGTTCCAATGCAGCCGGTCTACTACACCAGCGGCTCCACCAGAACCCTGACCATTGGGCAACTCAAGATAAAGCTAGTCCATGCAGCACAGCGAAAACTTCAGCTGGCGGGCAAAAAGTCTGGCCTGGCCTTATCAGCGCTCTGGTTCCTTGGTAAAAAAGGCGTCTACGAAAGCGCCATTGGCCAAGTGTTAAGTAAGCTGTCGCCAACAGAATGCCAAGAGCTACTAGAGGCAGAGAAACCAGCCTGGATGACCACCGCGCTGGATCACTATTACAAGGAGCAAACCATTGACGGAACAATTCTTAAATCTGGATAACCAGGAAAAGAAAGATATCCTGGAAACTCTAGCTCCCGATATGGGACGAAAGTCCAACGTGCTGGAAAAAGACGTATGGGTATGCTGGGCTTTGGATGTCATGTTCTCAATGCCCGACGCCTTGCCCATGGCGTTCAAAGGCGGTACTTCACTGTCGAAAGTATTTTGTGCAATCAATCGTTTCTCGGAAGACATCGATATCACTATCGACTACCGAACGCTATCTGAACATATTGGCGACGAATTTGACCCGTTCGACGGCAAGCCATCCAACAATCAAGTCAGTAAATACGGTGAAAGACTCAAAGCAGGTCTAAAAGACTACGCCACCGACAAACTCATTCCCCATATTCAAAGCTGCATTGACCAGCTGCCCAATAGCGATACCTTTTCTATTGAACACTCTGACGGTGGAGAGCAAATCCGAGTTCACTATCCTTCGGTTGTTGAAGAACAAGATGAATACCTAAAGAACAGCATTCTCATCGAGCTTGGCGGTCGAAATATTATTGACCCTAATGCCGTACATGTTGTTACCCCCGATATCGCCGAGCCGCTCGACGATCAAGATCTGGAGTTCTCGTCAGCGAATGTAGTTGTTCTTGCTGCCGAGCGAACTTTCTGGGAAAAAGCCACACTCATACACGCCGAGTGCAATCGCGGCACTATGCGCGCCAGCGCAGACCGGTTATCACGACACTGGCATGACCTGCATTTGCTAAATGAATCCGAGATAGGGAAATCAGCACTTGGAGACACTGACCTTCTTAAAGATGTTATAAAACACAAGAAATGTTTTTTTAGAAGCGGCTTTGCCAACTACGATGCCTGCCTAGAGAAGAGATTTAAACTCGTCCCCGAAAAAACGATACTGGAAGAACTGGAAAAAGATTATCGTAATATGCGCGACATGGTCTACGGCGATGCGCCAACATTTAAAGACATTATTGATTCTCTACGATCTCTTGAAACAGAAATAAATGCTTTAACCATTTAGCTTGGCTTTCGCCTCAATATATATAAAACCCTTACACGCACTATAACTACCGCAGTTAATAATTCGAGAACAACTACGTGGCAAGAGATAATTTCAGCAAAGCTAACATACGAATACTCAGAGACCGCGTTGCCTCTCGCTGCTCCAACCCTATATGCAGGGTACCAACAACCGCCGCCGCTGAGATAGATGACAAAGCAAAAATCATTGGCATTGCAGCTCATATCCGTGCTGCATCACCCGGTGGGCCACGCTACGACGCGGCCATGTCAACAACAGCAAGGAAATCCATCGAGAACGGCATCTGGCTTTGTTCTAATTGCTCGATTGATATTGATAAAGATGCGAAAAGCTACTCAATCGAATTATTGAACGATTGGAAGGTAAAAGCTGAAGGCTATGCCAGATCTGAAATGGGCAAAAAACTACCCAACAGGTCAGACGCCATAGACACTCTCACTACAGCCTTAACTGGACAACCCAAAAACTTTCTCGCTGACGCCATAGCCAACGTCCACCACGGCTCCGCCAAGGCCCTGGAGCAGCTAGACTCGAGGTTTGCAGTTATGACTTCTTTCGATGGTAGAAACACCTCCATTGGCATTCATGCAAAAGAAACTGTATCGATGGCCCTACACATTGATAGCACGATTGCAAAAGACTATATGAACCAGCACAACGCATTTTTGGCACATGGTAGCGACATTTTTCTACCATCAGAAAGCATTTCATTCGAAGGGTCGAAGTTATTTGAAGAAATTTTCACCGGTACTGGTGGAACATTCAGCATATCATCAAATAAAATTAACGCTGTTCAAAAACTATGGTTAGTTCAAGATAAAACAAACATTGTTTACTCATTCGATGACATCGTGGGGTTTCTATCTGCAGGTACAGAGACCTTTAAATTTGAGGGGACTGCCTGTAACGGTCTTTTTGAATTCAACTACCAAAAAACCTTTGATAAAAAAGATAACAATGCAAATATCAATATGCGTTTAAATCTTGAGCAGTGGGTGAATCAACCGGTTACAAACCTGCCTTATCTTGAAAAGCTGAGGACGCTATTTACAAACATTACCAATGGATGGACAGTATTCACTTCACTGGAGATTAACGGGCAGGAAGTCATCGCTAGTAAAGGGATGAAAATAGACGACTGGGAATTTTCTATTGATAACTACAACTTCTTAAATTATGTCTACGCCTCGAAAGTAATTTCAATAGCATTAGAGAAACCCGTCTTATATACCGATTCTGTAACGTTTAATGGCGACCAGCTAGAAGATATTATCCAAATTGCAGAGACCTTTGACGGCAATCGATGCTTTGGAAAGGATAAATTCAAAGAAAATCCATCATGTGAGTTAGTCATCGAGAAAAACTGTGAAAATATAAAAATTCTACTCAATAAATCTGAACCCAGTAGTATGCGAATAACTCAAAAAAGTGGCGAGACAATCCATTTATTTGGGACCCCCGTTGATATCCCTCCTGAAATTATCACCATAGATCAGGTGACCCCCAAAGTCCTTGCAGAGATTGACGACTTAAAGGAAGACGATGTCGTAACTGTTGAGTGGATACCTGATGATAATTGCAAATTAACTTATAGTTTCAAAGAGTAGTATCAGTAAACATATCGGCCCTCTCCTTCAGGCTCCTAATACCATGATCAAACATGGTTATTTAATCGTGCAAATATCCTTTAATGCCAAACAGTTAACTATCCTCGATACCATGATTCACTGAAAGATTGTGTCATGGTATTTACCCCGAGCAGTGATATTGATCAAGACAATACCATGAAAAATACCATGCAGGATGCCGGCCATCAGCACAAGGAATTCCTTGGCATTGTCGAACCTTAAAAGGAAAAAAACCAGCAACACCCTGGGCTAGATGGACTTTTCTTGTAGATGCCAGTCAGTGCCAGATATTGCTTGTTAGTGCCGGTCACTCCCACTCGATTGTTAACAAGGGTATTTTTCTCTTACTTTTCAATAGATTAAAAACTATCATTTTGCCAATACCATGAAAAATACCATACCCAAAAATTTATTGTAAAAATATCTATTCCAAGTGAATTAACTGGGTATTTTACCGCAATCCAGTAAATAGCCCCAACAATGTGCGTCGATAGCAGCTAATGTTCGCTTGATCCCCAACGACCACCCAATCTACAAACTTGATACATAGGCTAAACCGTCATCAAACCAAGCATCACAAGCCTGCGAGCAAGTATAAACTAACATATTGCTTTAAGTGCAGCCTCTGCTCTAGCACATGAAACCCATAATTCGGGAGTTGAATGCAATAATGCAGTCAAACGCGAAAAAAAGATTTCAGCATCATTTTTCTCCATTTCAGAAAAAGCCAGCTCTGTCAGCCATTGACCGGCAAATTCTCTCCACTCTATAAGCTCCTGGTGGGCAGCAGATGCGACCAGGCACATTCTCATAGCTTCATCTATAGAAAAACCAAATTGAGCATCGTTAAGGTAGCGCCTCACTAAAATTCGCAACTCTTCAGCTAAAGCAGAACTACGAGAAGCGGCCGCTACAGTGGCTAGCCCATTAAGAATACCGACTAACTGGGATTGATCTTCCAGATTAGCGAGACTGTAGTTACCTAACCGAAGTGCCTTCGCCGCTAACTCGGCGTGGCCAGACGTAATCTTGAAGATCAAGGCAGAATTCACGAGTGCGATAAAAGAGGACGCATTCACGTCATCGGTGTTTAGCTGATCATCTATGGTATGAGCCAGTTCTTCGGGTAGCGGATTGGGACTCTCTTCAGCACCTTCAAGCGGCCCCGGATAGTACGGACGAAAAAAAGAAGACAATTTTTTGAGGCTTTGTTCACTATCACCCAAGATTGCTTCCCGCAACTCACCTTCTCCAAGGTTTTCTGCATAGTTATTCCCTGCGATCATTAAGCGACCGAAGAAATCTTCTTTGATTTGCGACGCATCGACTAGATCGGGATTCCAACGTGGCTCCGTACGCATATCCGCAAAAGACTGCATGTAGTAGCTTTCAAAGCGAAGGCTAAACGCCCATTCATAAAAACTCTTGTACCCAATACCAGACTGTACAATCACGCGATGCAGCAAAGCTGCTTGCGCCAGAGATGCCAACCGCCTGTAAAAAGGAGGAGTATCGGACATCAGGTGTGTTCTGGATAGCTCCCCATCAACAAGAACAAATAATGAAGAAAATAGTTTGAAATCACTTTGATCGCTTTCAAGATCATCGTCGCGAATAAGACGCACTAGGTTCAAAAGAACAGGTTTGACCTCCGGCCTCTGCTGACAAATACGCAAACCAACCTCAAAGGCACCCAGGCGAGATAACAGGTCTCCCTGCGCTTCTATAAATTCAAATGCTTTAACAAGATTATCGCCGTCTAAATGATCAACGTACATTTCATCGGTCAACGTCGAATGCGACGCAAGAAGTAAACCCAAAAGGAACCCGTCATAGGACCGCCACTCAGATAGGTCATTCAAAAATGTTCTTCCTGGACCAGCAGCATAATCTTTAATAGAGGCACATCTACCGTCGTAAGCGCCAACCAATCTATTGTAATAATTGCGCGAATTTGGAACGAGGGACAATATGCTACTGTGACCCGCATCGATCTCATTGCGAATTGCCCACTCTAGATGCACTGGCGTGTTACGGATATCCTTGTGGTAGATATCCACCTCATCATCTTCAAGTGCTCGCTCTGTAAGTAACTCGCTCCATCGTTCTTTTGCATTAACCAGGAGATTTGCATCAGCAACAGCCTGCTCTAATGACCGCATTCGTATGCCAACATCACTAGACAGCATTGCAAAATCAGGTAGAACTATACGCTCTTCTCCCGCACTCAGCACAAGTACAGGCAGTGGCTCCTCATCAGCCTCATTTCTGAGCCGCCATGTACGACTCTCCTCATCAATTATCTCAACCTTTTCAGAGCCCGCTAAAATAGCGCGGACAGCGTCGAATAATTTCTTGCATTGAATAGCGATTCCAGAAGTGCCTAAAGAAATTACAGCTCTCGTTTTGAAGCTAAACTCTTGCCTAAACGCACGATCATCAAGCAAGGTTTCACGAATGAGCGGCGGAACGTGCTGCATTGCAGCCTGTGCAAGCTCTGCTCTGGTAAAAGGAGGGCTTGTCATGAATCGACCTCCTGTGAAACATCAGTTTCCGCCAAACGATATACCTGTTCTCTTTGCCACTTTACCAGCCACTCGTAAAGTTCGGGGAACTGCTCCTTTACTGGAGCGAGAATACTCTCTTCAGCCCAAGCCCAATACGCATTAACAATCGCCGGCTTAACTTCCATCAGTGGCGTCAGAAGAAGCAGCATGTGCCCACCACGCCCCGTGCGAATGATATTGTCCGCGTTCTCTGGAGCAAAACGGTGTGCCCATCCTCGAAGATCAACCTGCTCCAATAGCCAGTTAGATCGAGTTATCACATCATCAATATTTGCATCGTTCTGCCATAAGCCTCTCAATACATTGATAAAGGCCTTCAACGTCAAATGTAGCCATGGTGCCTCATTAGGTAATTGCAGCCAGTCACTCATCCGTACTCGCAAAATTGATTCGCGAATTGCCCTTAGCTCAGCTGTTTCCACAACTTTACCCTCAACAATCGCTGAATCATTTATACATTGTGCAAGTTCATCTGCGTTGACAGGAACAAAGAAATAACCAGCCCTTCGAAGCCGAGTTCGATGCTCCAATAGCTCGTCAGAAGAGAGAACAGAAGCCGCTGCGAGAGAATCGAGAAGATCCACTGTAGAAAGAAGCGGTGATTGAATACCGTCAAAATCAATATGCACATGCTGATTAATAAACCGATCATCGGCTACTGCAACATCACAATCTGCAGCCAAGGCGATAATGCCTACGGTTGGGTGCTCCGACATTGAGCCATCGTCCTCCCTGTCGAACTTTTGCCGACCACCGACTTTGACCTGCCCGTTATCGATTCTGGCATTTAATGTCGCCCTAATCCTTTCAATGACATTCTTTACATCATCCGAAGTACGGTCATAAGCAATAAGGGCATCATTTTCAGAAACCTCTCTAGGAGAGGAAACGGCTGTAAATCCTGCACCCTTTAGCTTTCCCAAAAGCCCAAGATGCTGTAGATAATTGATAGCGAGATCGTCAAGATAAAGAACTGCGCCATCCGAGATATCAGGCGGATTAAGCCAGGGCCGCTCATGTAGCTGCAAATATGCATGTGCTCGCCTTTCTTCGTCGGCTGTAATCTGCCCCTTCTGCTTGAGTTTTTCGACAACGGCAAGGCAACTGATTAAAACAGGAGCATGACTAGAAAGGTCGGCTTCTTCTTCTAATAAACTGGAAAGTCGATGCACTGGGGCAGAGCGCACCACAATATGTTGGGCTTTATCGCCCTCTCGCACCATCTCCGCTTCGGCAATAAGGGCGGCCAGCTCGTCGCCTACCTGAGTTGATAACTCACTATTTGCGGCTGTAACTGGAGCAAACCGCTCAAGTTTACCCGTTGCCAGCATATCGCGAACCTCAAGGGCATCAGCGATACGGCTAGGTTGATGAAAATCAGCTCGCTGCCGCTCTTCAAAAAGCCACCCTAAAGTTGAATGCGGGATCACCACATCACTGAATGAATCAAGTGCGATATCTAGGATATTCAAAAAACTCAAGGTAAGCAGAGCGGTGGCATCCAACGCAGCCGTTTTTCCGATGACATCGAATTGCTGAGGTACACGCTTGCCACTATAGGCTGGAATGGCGCTTCTTCTCCTGGGATCAATTTCAGAGGCGTTGACTAGAGCAGGAAAAATCGTCAAATCGACCAACGTGCGATTGAGAGATTCGGCAGCCATAAATATCGGGATATTGCCCTGCGAGAGCATTTCCCAGGTTTCCGATTCTCGGCGATCCCACTCAGGCTTTCTATCAAGAATATCCTTTAAACTCATGCTCTGCAGCGGGCCGTTATCACCTGATAGCTTCGCCGCCCGTTCCAACCACCGAGATACCCTCAGATCATCCTCCCAACCTGCCTGGGTTGCTGTGAAATAAGCCGCTGTCAGTATTGCCGCATCATCTTCAGATTTAGAAGCCGCTTCAAAAACCAAATCTCTTGCATGTGGCGACCCAATATGGAGTGCAAGTTGCGCTGTACCCATAAGATCCTGCGCGGTTCGATCATCTCTGTTCTGGTATTCGTTGACGATATAAGCTGAAAGAGAGTGCCAATCCCCTGTAGCAATACCGAGGTTTACCAATAGCGCCCGATAATTCGCGCTATCCGCTTGATCATTCAGTTCTGTGAGTTTTTGACGGGTTTCACTAAAATGACCTTCGTTGTATAAAGCCCAAGCGTAGAATATATTTAGATGTTCAGATTGTGCAAGAAATTCTGAATTATACTGTAAGAATTCGACGATAGTCTTTGACTGATTCTTTCTACTGAGAGCACGAATCAGTCGTTCCGCGTCAGGAAGTGAACGAGTTTGTTCAAATAGCTGTCTGCCAAATTCGCAAATATCGTCCCAGCATTGATGCTCCTCCAGCTCGGCAACCAGATTGATCAGATCTCCCAAATCACCTGTAGACTCGTACTGCTCTTTGCGAGAAGCGACTGGGTCACTTCCTCTAGCCTCAGAAATGATACGTCGAAGGTTATTTTCTTCTTCGGTAGAAACTCCCTGCTCAAGAAGACAATCAAACACCTCATTAGCTCTATCGGTGAGACCCGCCTGAGAATACAGCTCAACTTGCCTAAACCTCATAAGCCTGAGATCAACATGAGAAGAAAGCTGTTCTTGATGGCGAAAGATATAATCGGCAGCTTCTCCAGCAGAAGGCTTGGTAAAAGCAATGGCAAACCTGGCGACCGCTGCCTCTACCGTCATACCGCCATTTATTGCTATGTTCCGATCAATTTCACGCTCAACTGCGGCGATGTCCAAATCAATAGAAAAACTAAGAGCGAGGGGAACACAGCCTAACGCGGCACTTATATCGCGAAGTTTATCTTCAAGCCTGCTTTTCCCATACTGACTCTGAGTTGGGTCGCGTAACTCAAGCCATAGCGCAAACTCATCATCCAAACTTGCCGCACGAGGACAATCTAAATCGCTAGCAACTTGCGCAGCCAGAAGAAACCGATCATGCGCCGCACGACGCCTCTCCATCGACACCGCATCAGATGCCAGCCGAAACCCGTTTGATTCAAGAGGTACTTGCGATAACAATACCCCCCGGAAGTCCAACGGTGCAGTAGTCGCCAATATTGCTACTGCTGACAGTCGAAGCAGAACCGGTGCTTTCTCAAAATCACTTTCAGATAGACTATCTACTGACTGGATAGCATCATCCCATCGACCTAACTGAAGCTGGCTGGAGAGTATGACGCTCTTCCCATCGGAATCGAGGCTATTGATCGTGTATCCCGCGTCTGGCATCCACTGAATAGCAGCTTCAGCGCCATCATAATGCGCAACCGTCATCAAACTGGCCGTCCGTGATTCAGCAGAATCAATAGCACTCAGAATCTGAAATGCTGAAGATTTCTCCCCGTTTTGAGAAAGTACAAAAGCATCAGCAATGCTAACCTCTGCGCCAGTTCCAAGGCTTTTGGCTGTTTTCAAATACTCTTCAGCATCATCAATATGTTCTGAACGCGATAGGAATCGAGCACACCACGCCAACCCACAACTTCTGACGTGAGCCGAGCCAACAGCCAGATCGCCATCGAAAAGCCGTTTACCCAGTCTCAGTGATGCACCGACCTGATCAAACTCGGTGAAAAACCGTGTTATCCGAATGACCGCAACCAGTTCCTCAATTTTTTCATCAACAAGTTCTGTCGGAATATTCTCTTGCAGAATAATGCTGACATTTCCATCTGCGATAATGTTTGTCGAGTCATCACCTGCAGAAATAGACTGGTGATCCTTATTCCACATCATTGTTATTGGTTCGCTTATCAATAGTGACTTTGACGTCTCCACCAGACTGAATATTGGTTGAACCATCGCCTGCGTGGATTGATTGGGTTGATGCTGCTTGTCTTTTCTTAAAAAAGAATCGACCAATTAATGTAATAACTGCTATCCCAATACCTGAGAACAACCACTCCTTGTTATCTATTACGAAAGTTATAATTACGTCCAACTTCACTCTCCTTGAATATTTCCCAAAGCTGATTCTGTTATAGCGTCAATCACCTGGGCAGTTTGTAAGCTATCGGCCCTGGCCCCATGAACACCATCGTTAATTGATCTAAGGTCTTCAACGCCAAGCACATCTGTGAGCAAATCAAGCGACGGTCCCCTGTGACTGCAATCCAAGCCATTGGCCTTAGCCCAGGGAATCGAAGCTTTCTGGCTGCAGAATACGCCTTTGATGGGTGGCATAGCTAAATCGTATCGTTCTATATGATCCAACAGAATGGGCCAATCGAAACTGGCGTTGTGGATGACGACAAGTTGATCCGTTAGGTATTCAGCAATCTGTTTCCACTGAGACTCGAAGGGATCAAATGAGGCAGCTTGTTGGTCGGTAATGCCGTGTATTGACTGCGCTTCTGCCGATATTGGCTTTTGCGGCCGGATTTCAAACTCTGCAGATTCTGCGATTGTTTGGTCTCTGACGACGGTTAAACCCAGTGTGATGATATCGGGTAAACCATTCTCATCGGGTAGCCCAGTCGTTTCGGTATCGAGAACGATGTAGTTGTCGGGGAGTTGAGTAAATACCCATAGCAGTTCGTTATGCTGTTTGTTCCGCATCACCGCTCTCTCCTGTTAATGGCTTCTGTCGCTTCCATCAAGGGGTTCAACTTTGACAATCGCCCCCTGCTTATAGTGGTAGCGCAGGTAACGCCAATGAATAGCATCCGATAACACCCTTGGGCGCATCACACCGTAGCATTCGCCTTGTGCCCTGACACTTTGGTAGTGGACACCGTAGCTTTTGGCATCGCGTAAGGCATAACCGAGCTGTTGCGCTTCTCCGTAGTCGTCGGGATGGTAGATGGATTGACACGTCAGTTGTCGCAAGTCGTGGAGCGACGTGGTCAATTGTGCTCGTAAAATCCGCATGTCCTGCGTGGTTTGTTCGATTCTCGATTCCTTGAGAAACCTCGCACGGTGAAAGGATGATTCAGCAACAGTGACCGATTCATCAGCCGCGCAGTAGTAGATACCGAAATCTCGATTGAAACGGCCACCGCGACCATCGACCGGAGGGTGAGTGAAGGCGGCCATAATCCAGGAAGCACCATCACCGTAGACGCGGTCTTCCGGTGGCACCAATCGGATATCACCCACCTCATCACGTAGCCTGGGATTAGTTAGGGACTCCACCGCATAAAGCACATCCCAGTCTTCCGGGTTGGATACACGTTCAAATAGATCGATCTGGGGATATCGAGAAAGAATGATCCGGAAGACAGGCTCATTCACCTCGCTCATGGATAGATCGTCAACAACAATCACCAGCCACCCCGCTCCGCGTCAAGAAAGTCTCTGACTACTGCCAGATCAACCACCTGGCCAGCAAGGAGTCGATCCAGAGGTGCCGTGCCATTGAATAGCGGATTGTCGTTGGGAGTTGCTAACCACTGGTCGGACAGCGCCTGATCGGACAACAGGATTTGCAGGGATTTATAGATGCCGAGGATATAGCTGGTTCTTTCTAGGATATCCCGAGTCAGCTTGGCCTTCTCTGGGTGGTTTTTCCAGTTATACAGGGTTTTTTCGTTACTAAGTCCCAGCAAGGTCATTTGCTGGGCACCGGTTAACTGCCACCGGCTAAAAATGTTAAAAACCGCCGGTAGCAGTGAACGGGTTACACTGGAACCGCGTTGCAGTAATTGTTCAGCTTGAGCAGCCATAAGCACCTCCACCACTGTATTAGTACAGCATACAAATACAGTCTACCTAACTGTATTGTTACAGTCAAGCCGAGGAGCTACAACAACCAACCCTGAGTACAAGCTTTATATTCCTTACCACTTTCGCCAAAGTGTGCGATTTGAAACAGGACCTGTGCTCTTTAACAGCCCTAATACCATGATTCATTAGGGCTCCTTTTTCGTTAAAATCTTCTTTAATATCAGTTAGTTAAATACTTTCAATACCATGAATCATTGAAAACACCGCTCATGGTATTGAAGCTTGACCTCAACTAGGTCTCAGGAAATACCATGAAAAATACCATTGATAATGCAGAACATTTCGTTAACTAAATTTATTTTTTATTTATATTTCAATAGGTTACGAAGTACGCCTACTCCCACTCAATGGTCGCTGGCGGCTTGCTCGATACATCGTAACTGACACGAGAAACACCAGAGATCTCATTGATAATGCGGTTCGATACTGTTTCTAACAACTCATAAGGCAGGTGTGCCCAGCGAGCGGTCATGAAGTCGATGGTTTCTACCGCGCGCAGTGCGATAACCCACTCATAGCGACGTGCATCACCGACGACTCCGACCGACTTAACCGGCAGGAATACCGCAAAGGCCTGGCTGGTTTTGTGATACCAATCAGCGGCGTGCAACTCTTCGAGGAAGATCGCATCGGCTTCGCGCAGGATATCGGCGTATTCCTTCTTCACTTCTCCGAGGATACGAACCCCTAAACCCGGGCCGGGGAATGGGTGGCGATAGACCATATCGTAAGGCAAGCCCAACTCTAGGCCAATTTTACGCACTTCATCTTTGAAGAGTTCGCGCAGCGGCTCAACCAACTCGAAGGCCATATCGTCTGGCAGGCCACCGACGTTATGGTGAGACTTAATGACGTGAGCTTTACCTGTCTTACCTGCGGCTGATTCAATAACGTCTGGGTAGATAGTACCCTGTGCCAGCCACTTCACATTTTGCAATTTGGTCGCTTCTTCATCGAACACTTCGATAAAGGTGTTGCCAATAATTTTGCGTTTTTGCTCTGGATCAGAAGCGCCCTTTAGCTTACCTAGGAACAACGCTTCTGTATCTGCACGAATCACTTTCACGCCCATGTTTTTCGCAAACATGTCCATGACTTGATCGCCCTCATCTTTGCGCAACAAGCCGTTATCAACAAAGACACAAGTCAGCTGATCACCAATCGCTTTGTGCAACAACGCCGCCACAACCGATGAGTCAACGCCGCCGGACAACCCCAGCAGAACCTTATCAGTACCCACTTGCTCGCGTACTTTACGAATGCCATCTTCGACAATATTGGCCGGAGTCCATAATACGTCGCAACCACACGCCTCTAACACGAAGTGTTCAAAAATACGTGTGCCCTGCAAGGTATGCGTGACTTCTGGGTGAAACTGAACACCGTAGAAATCTTTTTCTTCGCAGTACATACCGGCAATCGGGCAAGAATCGGTCGAGGCCATCAACTCAAAACCTTTTGGCATTTGAGTAACTTTGTCGCCGTGGCTCATCCATACATCCAACAACGAGCTTCCGTCTTGATCGATGTGATCACGAATGTCGTGCAGCAAAGCGCTTTTGCCGTGAACTTTAATTTGAGCGTAACCAAACTCGTGCACGTCAGAACCTTGAACCGCGCCGCCCAATTGCTCGGCCATGGTTTGCATGCCGTAGCAAATGCCGAGAACAGGCACACCGAGAGTGAAGACCGCATCTGATGCGCGAGGCGATTGATCTGCCGTCACAGACTCAGGGCCACCGGCTAGAATAATTCCGCGCGGATCAAAATCGCGAATTTCTTCGTCAGTCATATCAAATGCGCGAACTTCAGAGTAAACGCCAATTTCGCGAACTCGACGGGCAATCAATTGGGTGTATTGTGATCCA
>Ga0105356_10002420_pt1 | contig 18620 bp, 11 predicted proteins | sample GOMGulsemesocosm_3_FD_83502 | JGI IMG/M metagenome (GOLD analysis project Ga0105356, IMG submission 83502) | Methane-oxidizing microbial communities from mesocosms in the Gulf of Mexico - GOM9D Gulf of Mexico | ecosystem: Environmental > Aquatic > Marine > Cold seeps | place: Gulf of Mexico... | reverse complement strand
TTATATACCTTAGGCGACACGCAAGATATTGCCAGCGTAAGTGTCAACGTTATTAATGCTATTTTTTTAATCATAATCTTTTTAATTTCTAGTGGTTAGGATTTCGTTTATATACAATAATGTTATTTCCCGACATAGCCATCAAAATTCTTGCCAATTAAGCTTCTATTTCAACTAAAATCGGACAATGGTCACTATGAACTGCTTCAGAGAGTATAACGGCTCTTTTTATTTTTTCTTGTAAAGGACTGGTTACCATCGCGTAATCCAATCGCCACCCCTTATTATTCGCCCTTGAATTCGCGCGATAACTCCACCAACTATACTGCTGAGAATCTGTATTTAAATAGCGGAAAGAATCTATAAACCCACTATTTATAAAACGCCCCAGCCATTCCCGTTCTTCAGGTAAAAATCCTGAAACATTTTTCATTTTCGGATTGTGAATATCGATCTCTTCATGGCAAATATTATAATCGCCACAGACTACAAGGTTTGGAATACTTTCTCTAAGCCCAGTCAGGTACTCTTGAATTTCATCCATATAATTGAATTTAAAATCAAGGCGTTCCGAATTGGTTCCAGATGGCAAGTACATACTCATCACAGAAACACCATTGAAATCGGCGCGAAGATTCCGGCCTTCAAAATCCATAGTAGCTATTCCCGTACCATACTCCACATGATCCGGCTCAGTTTTACTCAAAATTGCAACGCCACTATAGCCTTTTTTTTGTGCACTATACCAGTAATTATAGGTATATCCAGCAGCTTCAAAAATTGAAAGATCCAATTGCTCTTTTTGGGCCTTTATTTCCTGTAAACAAATCACATCAGGATCTGCACTTATCAACCAGTCCAAAAAGCCTTTTTTTAAAGCAGCACGAATGCCATTAACATTATATGAGATTATTTTCACAGGTTTAATTTTTAGTTATGTCCTTTAAATTTTTAAAGATTATAAATGCTGGTTTCACAACAATTTTTAAGATTTTAGCTAAAATAAATAATGCTTTACTTTTACACTATTAATTTACAGCAGTTTTAACTAAAAACTATTAACAAAATATTTTAGACTATAGTCAGTTTAAATATCAGATGAAATTAAGTCTCACGCTTCTTATTTTATGTTTTGGTTTTTGTGCACTAGCTCAAGACCAAACTTCTAATTATATAACAAAGAAACTTGCTGTAAAAGATTCTATGTTCATTGATTCTGTGAGTATTAATTCAAGTCGTTTTTTAATTCGGAAAAAAAATGGAACCCTATTAGACTCTAGTTTATATTCCATAGATTTTTCAAAAGCGCTTCTGACTTTCAAAAAGCCGATTGAAACCGATTCTATCACTATAGAATATTTACGCTATCCAGATTTTCTAACAAAGACCTATAAGCAGCTCGATAAAAACATCATTGTTGAGAACACTGATAATCTCGATAAATTATATCAACTTTCACAACCCAGTAGCTCCAAAAATTTTATTCCTTTCGACGGGCTTACAACTTCTGGAAGTATCTCACGTGGGGTCACCGTTGGCAATAATCAAAACTCGGTTTTAAACTCTGCTTTAGATTTACAGATTTCTGGAAAATTAAATGATAAGGTTACTCTAAGAGCCTCTATTCAGGATGCAAATATTCCGCTTCAAGAAAGTGGCTATTCACAACGTCTCGATGAATTTGACCAAGTTTTTATCGAACTATTTAGTGATAAATGGCGGATTAGAGCTGGGGATATTGACCTTAAAAATACGGTGTCCTATTTTGGTGGTTTTTCTAAGCGTGTACAAGGATTAGCTATACATGCCAATTTAGATAAGGAGGATTCAAAAACCAATGTGTTTGCATCAGGAGCGTTAGTAAGAGGGCAATTTAGCCGTAGTCAATTTAGGGCTCAAGAAGGAAATCAAGGCCCCTATAAATTACAAGGTGAACATGGTGAATTGTTCGTGCTGATTGTCTCAGGAAGTGAAACCGTTTATGTAAATGGCCTCGCTTTAGAACGTGGTGAGAACAAGGATTATATTATAGATTATAATGCCGGAGAGCTTATTTTTAACGCTACTTATCCTGTGACTTCCGAAATGAGAATCACGGTAGATTATCAATTTAGCGATAGAAATTATTCGCGTTTTGTAGCTTACGGTGGCGGTAACTACCAAAGTGAAAAACTAAAAATTGGAGCTTCCGTTTATACTGAAAATGATGCCAAAAGTCAACCCTTACAGCAAAACCTTTCTAGCGAACAAACTCAAATATTAGCAACTGCAGGCGATGATATTTCACAAATGACAGCCCCTTCAGCAATTCCTGAAGTATTTAATGAAAACCGAATACTTTATAAGAAGGTGGATATTAACGGGGTTGAAGCCTTTGTTTTTTCTAACAATCCAGATGAGGAACTATTTAGTGTGAAATTCACCAAAATTGGTGAAAACCAAGGCAGTTATATTTTAAGTAATAGCAATGCCATTTCAAATATTTATCAATATATAGAACCCATTGCCGGTGTTCCTCAAGGTAATTACGCGCCAATAGTCCAACTCATCGCACCCACTAAATTACAGATAGCCGTTGTAAATGGAACTTACCAACCTAGTCCTAAGACAACCATTGATTTTGAACTAGCTGGAAGTAAAAATGATCTGAATTTATTTTCAAATCTCGACGATGCCAACAACGAGGGCTTTGCTGGAAAATTAAATATTTCACATAATTTTATAGAAAGTGATAGCCTCTGGAATTTAAGTGCCTTTGTTAATTCTGATTATATTCAAAAAGACTTCAAAACTATAGAGCGCCTTTATAATGCCGAATTTAACCGCGATTGGAATTTAGAGACCACCATAGGAAGTCAACAGCTAACCATCGCTGGTCTAGAGCTAGTTCACTCTAAAAAAGGACGGGTCAATTACCAGTTTGAGCAGCTCAATTATTCCGATAATTTCAATGGAAATCGACATGTGGTCAGTGCCGATTTGCGATTAAACAATCTAAATATTTTCTCTAATTCAAGTTATTTAAAGGCCAATTCTCCTCTGAGTTCTTCTTCTTTTTCAAGGTCTTTTAACCGTATTACCTATACTTATAAAACCCACTGGATTGGAACAAAATTAGCCGTTGAAGATAATCAACAAAAAGAAAAAGCCACAACTATTTTAAGCCCTTTAAGTCAGAGATTTAGTTCCTATCAAGTATTTACTGGAATTGGGGACAGCAGCAAAGTATTTGTAGAAATCGGGTATAAAAACAGGATTAACGATAGCATAAAAAACAATCAACTTCAGAAAGTAAATACCTCAAACACCTATTATTTAGATTCGAAGTTAATCCAAAACACCAACTCAAATCTTGGAATATATCTCAACTATAGAACCTTAAAAAATGAAGATGAAAGCATTGAGGATGAACAATCATTAAATTCTCGAATTCAATACAACCAAAAACTATTCAATCAAATAGTGACTTGGAATAGCATTTTCGAAACAAATTCAGGGACTTTAGCCCAACAAGAATTCACCTATATAGAAGTCGAACCAGGTCAGGGCGCTTATACTTGGATCGACTTTAATAATAATGGCATTCAGGAATTGGAAGAATTTGAATTGGCTCAATTTCAAGATCAAGGACTCTATATAAGAGTCTTATTGCCTAATCAAGTTTTTATAAAAACACATCAAAACAGACTAAGTCAAACCCTGACCATCAATCCTCAACAGTGGGTGAATTCAGATAGCAAATCGAAAAAATTCGGAGCACACTTTTATAATCAAACCTCTTATTTAATCGATAGAAAGGTAAAACGTGAGGGCAATAATTTTAATTTAAATCCCTTTGATACTGAAGCTAAAAATCAATTAGGCTTACAATTAAATTTCAGAAATGTCCTGTTTTTTAATCGCGGTAAACAACGGTACACCAGCTCTTACACTTATTTATCAAATAAGGCAAAAAATGTATTTTCCTTTGGATTCATTGAGAATAGCTTAAAAAGTCATCAACTATATTTCAACCATAAAATTGCAAATACCTGGTTAATCAGCTTACAATCTGCATTCGACAAAAGAGAAAGCGCCAGTGAAAACTTCGCTAGTAAGAACTTTAAATTAGACGAAAGTCGATTAAACCCCAAATTATCTTATTTACTAAATGACAATACGCGTTTTGATGTGTTTTATCAATACACTACAAAGGATAATACTATTGGCAATTTCGAAGCTTTAAAACAGCAAAAATACGGTCTGTCCTTTGCGGTTTCAAACAACCAAAAAGCAGCGATTAGTGGGGAGTTAAACTTTTTTTCAAATCACTTTAAAGGGACTAGTAATTCCCCTGTAGGCTACCAAATGATGGAGGGCTTACAACCCGGAAAAAACTTTACCTGGAATTTATTGGCTCAAAAGAAGCTCACTAAATATCTCGACCTCAATCTCAACTATTTTGGTAGAAAAAGCGAAACAAGCAAAGTTGTGCATTCTGGTTCTGTACAGCTTAAAGCATATTTTTAACGTTTTTGTACTACCGAGAAATCAATTAATATGTATATTTGAGAGGTGAAATTTTTAGCATTCATATTATCTATATATATTCTTGGCCTATCATTTGTAACTTGTAACGACAATGATATTCCCGATAATACTTCTAATAATGATATTGTTCATGTTTTAAAATCTGACCAACATTCTGATTCTGGTGAAACGGATTTTTGTTCCCCTTTCTGTTCCTGCCAATGCTGTCAAATTAATATCAATACTGTTGCATTAATTTCTTATGATGTGATATCTCTGGATATATTCACTACTATATTTTCGCATCCTAATCAATTAGCACAGGATGTGACCTATTCCTTCTTTCAACCCCCGCAGGTTTAATTTTGTTTTCATTTCCGAATAACTATTAGGCAAACATCTCATTCTTTTAATTAGACCTTGTTTGTACTTTCGAGTGGTTTTTAAAATCTATTACATTTTAAAAATCATATCGAGAAATCTTTCTAGTGGCAATAGCTGTATAGAATAGTTTAACAAAATTAAACACATAAAAATGTTAGATAACATTATAAAATTTTCAATAAAAAACAAATTGATTATTGGTGCGTTGGTCGTGGCATTGATTGGCTGGGGGGTGTATTCCTCTAAGCAATTAGCCATAGATGCTGTTCCTGATATCACCAATAATCAGGTGCAAATTATAACCTCTGCTCCCTCACAATCGGCTATAGATATTGAGCGACTCGTAACATTTCCCATAGAAATCACCATGTCCAGTATTCCCAACATTGAAGAGGTTCGTTCTTTTTCACGTTTCGGATTAAGTGTAGTAACTGTGGTTTTTAAAGATAATGTAGATATTTATTGGGCGCGGCAACAAATCAGTGAGCGTTTATCAGAAGCCAAGAATCAAATTCCTGAAGGCGTTGGCACCCCCGAAATGGCTCCTGTAACCACTGGATTAGGGGAAATTTATCAATATACTTTATATGCAAAGAAAGGTTATGAAGATCAGTATCCCGCTATGGAGTTACGCTCCTTACAGGACTGGATTGTACGTCGTCAGTTATTAGGCATCGAAGGAGTTGCCGACATCAGTAGCTTTGGAGGGTTCCTAAAACAATACGAAGTCTCACTACAACCAGAACGACTATTAAGTTTAGGAGTAAGTATCAATGAGGTCTTTGAGGCCTTAGCAAAAAATAATCAAAACACTGGAGGCGCCTATATTGAGAAAAACCCAAAAGCTTATTTTATTCGTAGTGAGGGCCTAATTACAAACACAGATGATATTAAAAGCATCGTCGTAAAAAACACTGAAAATGGTACACCAATATTAATTAGAGATATCGGAAAAGTCCAACTCGGTAGTGCCGTTCGTTTTGGTGCCATGACAAGAAATGGCGAAGGCGAAGTTGTTGGTGGTATCGTTCTGATGCTTAAGGGCGCAAATTCGTCAAAGGTGATTGATAATGTAAAGGAACGAATTGCACAAATAAAACAGAATTTACCAGAAGGCGTAAGCATCCGCCCGTTTTTAGATAGAACCAAATTGGTAAATAAGGCCATTAGTACCGTATCGACCAATCTTATAGAAGGCGCCCTAATCGTTATTTTTATCTTGGTATTATTACTGGGTAATTTGAGAGCGGGATTAATTGTGGCCACGGTAATTCCCCTAGCCATGTTATTTGCGGTGAGTTTGATGAATGTCTTTGGTGTTTCAGGTAATCTCATGAGTTTGGGAGCTATAGATTTCGGAATTATTGTCGATGGCTCGGTAATTATTGTCGAGGCCACACTTCATTATCTCGGTTTAAAAAAATCTGGTCTTAAACTCAACCAACAACAAATGGATGAAGAGGTGTATGCTTCTGCTTCTAAAATAAGAACTAGTGCCGCCTTTGGTGAGATTATTATTCTCATCGTGTATTTACCAATTTTGGCATTGGTAGGGATTGAAGGAAAGATGTTTAGACCTATGGCAATCACCGTAAGTTTTGCTATTCTTGGGGCCTTCATCCTTTCATTAACCTATGTACCGATGATGTGTGCCTTGTTTTTAAAGAAAAACATCCAACATAAGGCTAATATTTCAGATAAGATTATTGGAGCCATTCAAAAGGCTTACAATCCTGTCTTAAACTATGTATTAAACCATAAGAAAAAAGTAATCTCGGTTTCGGTTCTCATTTTTGCCTTAAGTATTTTTACGTTTACACAGATGGGCTCAGAGTTTATTCCCTCTTTAGATGAGGGCGATTTTGCTGTAGAAACAAGAGTTTCCACAGGGAGTAGCGTTTCGCATACGGTTGATGCCGTAAACCAAGCGTCGAAAGTATTGTTAAAAGAATTTCCAGATGAAGTCATAGAAGTCGTGGGTAAAATTGGTTCCTCTGAAATACCAACAGATCCCATGCCTATTGAGGCCGCCGATTTAATGATAATCTTAACAGAATCTGATGATTGGACAAAAGCTGAGACTAAGGATGAATTGGCTGAGAAAATGCAGTCTGTTTTAGAACAAAATACTGTCGGTGTATCCTTCGGATTTCAACAGCCTATACAAATGCGTTTTAATGAATTAATGACTGGTGCTCGTCAAGATGTAGTGTTAAAAGTTTACGGTGAAGATTTAGATCAATTAGTAAACTATGCCCATGAAATTTCCGAAATTCTACCAAATGTAGAAGGGGCTCAAGATTTATATGTAGAAAAAGTTAGCGGGTTAAAGCAAATTGTTATCAATTATAATCGCAGTCAGTTGGCCTTATACGGATTAAATGTTTCAGATGTTAATACCGTAGTAAATACGGCTTTCGCAGGACAAAGTGCAGGAGCTGTATACGAAGGTGAAAAGCGGTCTGACTTGGTTGTTCGCTTAAATAAAGAAGACAGAGGTAGCATTGAAGATGTAAAAAAATTATATATCACAACATCTAGTGGCATTCAAATCCCCTTAGCAAGTGTCGCTGATGTGAGTTTTAAAACTGGCCCAAATCAAATCCAACGTGATGATGCAAAACGCAGAATTACCATTGGTTTTAACGTACGCGGACGGGATGTTGCGAGTATTGTCAAAGAAGTAAAAACAAAGATTAATTCTGAAATCTCTTTCGATCCTGGCTATTATATCACTTATGGAGGAACTTTCAAAAATCTAGAAGAAGCAAGAGGCCGATTAGGCATAGCGGTACCAGCCGCCTTATTACTAATCTTTTTATTGTTATACATCACATTTAAATCGGTTAAACAAAGTGTCCTAATTTTTACCGCGATACCGATGTCGGCCATTGGTGGAATTTTCGCCTTATGGATCCGTGATATGCCTTTTAGTATTTCGGCAGGTGTTGGATTCATAGCCTTATTTGGAGTTGCTGTATTAAACGGAATTGTATTGATCGCAGAGTTTAATCGATTAAAAAAAGACGGAATGACCAATTTAATAGAAATCATAAAAAAAGGAACCATGGTACGATTACGACCCGTAATTTTAACTGCATCTGTAGCCTCATTAGGATTTTTACCAATGGCTTTAGCAACATCGGCAGGAGCAGAAGTACAAAAACCTCTCGCGACGGTTGTAATTGGTGGATTGGTATCGGCTACCCTATTAACCTTGCTTATACTCCCTGTTTTATATTTATTATTTGAAACAAATAAACTGCCCAAACTTGGAAAAAAAGTTGTTTTAACGATTGTATTAATCTTTGGGATTTCTGTAGCTCAAGCTCAAGAAATACCTCAAGAATTATCTGAACAAGAGGCCATTTCAATAGCTTTGACTAATTCTGTGCGTTTAAAGAAATCGGCTTTAAATATTGCAAAAAGTGAATCCAGGGTTTATGGAGCAATAGAATTAAACCCTATCTCTCTGCAATATCAGGATGTTGGTGTAGCTCCAAATACAAATGAAAAGGAATGGTCTTTAAAGCAGAATTTTGGTTCTATTGCCACCCATATTCAACAGCGAAAACTAGCTTTGGCACAAATAGAATTAGCCAAATCATCCAATGAAATTTCTAAAATGGAAACAGAAAGATCGGTCAGAAGCTTATACCAACAATGGCATTATTTATATGCGATGATTTCTCTGATGGAGGATCAACAGCACAATAGTAATCAAATAAAAGGAATTGCCAAAAAGCTGTATCAATCTGGTGAAATTGGTGGTTTAGAAAATGATCTCACAGCCTTACAGTCTTTGGGTGTGCGATCTCAAAAAAGTTCGGTATATAAAGATTTTGTTCAGGCAGAAATTCAATTGAAACAATTATTACAAATTAAAAAGCCTATTGTTCCAAGTTCTAAATTTCCAGAAAAAATATTGATCAATATCCAAAATGACAGTCTTTCAAATTTCTTTTCGGAAACCTTAGAGAAGAGCAATCTGGTGGCTCAAAAGAATGTCTCTTTAGCAAAAGCGCTGTATTTCCCGGAAATCACAGCGGGGCTGGTTAATCGAAAAACAGGTGATTCTAATGACTATACTGGATTTAATATCGGATTAAACATCCCATTGTCTTTTTGGTCTAATAATTTCAAAATCAAACAGCAAAAAATTATTAAAGCTGAAATTGCTTATGAGAATGAAGCCCAAGCGCTCACAATTCAAAATAATTTCAACAGTTTACACAAACAATTAATCTATTTAGAAGGCGAATTATCAAGTATTAACCAAACAAAATCGCAGGCAAAAGCCTTCAATACTAAATTAGAATTGGCATATAAATCTGGTGAAATTGACGCCTACCAATACAGCCAAAGTTTTAATGCGTATTTTCAAGTTATGCAAAATTATCTAATGCTTATCAACAATTACAATCAGACCGTAATTGCCTATGAATTTTACAGTAAAAATTAAAGAACTAGACGCTAATACAACCGACATACAAGTTGTTATTACACTATAAATAAAATATAATCATGAAAAAAATAATCATAGTATTACTAACTATTTCAATCCTTAGTTGTAATTCAAAAAACGGTACAACATCGGAAGACAAGAACACTTCTGAGGTTCATAATCCAACACATGAGGATGCGCATAATGAAAGTGAAATTCATTTAACGCCTGCACAATTGACCTCGGCAAAAATTAAAACTATCGGCTTCAAAAAAATGAATATTAGAGATAGAATCGAGGTCACTGGATCTATCGAAGTCCCTCCACAAAGCAAGGCAACCGTGCATGCGCCTATGGAGGCATTTGTCTACAAAACGGATTTATTACCCGGTGATAAGGTGAGTAAAGGACAAACTGTAGCTGTGTTACAGCATCCAAATTTTATTCAATTACAATATTCATATCTAGAAGCCATTAACAAAAAGAATGTGGCCGAATTGGATTATGAACGCAAAAAGATGTTATTAGAAAATGATATTGCCTCCCAGAAGTCATTTCAAATAACTGAAGGGACCTATCTGTCTGCACAAAGCTTGGTGGATAGTTATACGTCTCAATTAAAAATGGTAGGCCTGTCTCCCAAATTGATTTCAAAAAGCGGAATACAACAATACGTATATGTAAAAGCTCCAATTTCGGGTTATATAGTTGAGCAAAATTTAAATAAAGGCAAATTTTTATCTGCAAATGAAGAAATGCTAGAAATCATAGACAACGACCATATGCATGCTGAACTCAATGTTTTTGGAACCGATATAACCCGTCTTAAAAAGGGTGATGCTTTTCTGTTTCAACCCTCAGGAATTGACAAAACATATGAAGGTTATATTAAATTGATCAGTCAAAAAGTAGATCCCCAATCTAAAACTGTAAATGTACACGGTCATTTTGAAGACAAGGAGAAACGTTTAAAATCAGGGATGTTTATCAATGCTCAGATTCTTATGGGCGGTAAAGAAGTTTTCGCTGTTCCCGAGGTTGCTATTGTAGAAAATGAAGGTGAAAACTTCATCTTTATGGCTGAGAGTGCTGAGGAATTTATTCCATTGGAAGTAAGCATTGGGAACTCTGACAATGGTTTCGTAGAAATTAAAAGCATACAAAACAATAACTTCAACATCAATTTTGTCACTCAAGGCGCGCATTATTTAAAGGGGGTTCTATTGCAAAAAGCTGGAGGAATGGAGGGACATGCACATTGATAGCTAGAGGATGAACAGGATGATTGTTCGCGATAAAACAAACATGGAAAAATCCTGATATGAAATAAAGTCGAAGCTGGAGAACCCAAACATTAGTACTATTTTTCACGCAACCTTTTTGCGAATTTAGCATCTTATAAACGTGTGTTTATCAAAAAGATGCCTTACACTTTTATACCTGAAAGAATGAAAAAAACTATTCTAGTACTTTTATTGACTCTATCATTTGTTTCCTTTTCTCAGAACCTCGAAAAGTCAGATATTTTTAATCGTAAGCACGAAATCAAACTGGGGGCCATAAAATTATTAGCAGGAGGTATTTTCGAAGCCAGTTATGAATATGTAAAAGATAAAAACAAAGGATTTGGAGCTTCTATTTTAGTGAATATTGACAAAGGGAATGATTATTTAGAAAATTATTCCATCACACCATTTTTCAGAATGTACTTTCAATCCAATGAAGATTACGGAGCTAAAGGATTTTTTGTTGAAGGATTTACATCCTTCTTTAGCGGAGATAATACACAGAACAATTTCACAGAGGCTGATGATTTTTTTGATATTTCTATCGGGATTGCTTTAGGAAAAAAATGGATAAACACTTCTGGATTTGTATTTGAATTTAAAGCTGGGGCAGGCAGAAACCTCCTAAAAAACAGCGAATTTGACGCCTTGTTTAAGGGTGATTTATGTATCGGTTATAGATTTTAAAACAAACTTTATAAATACAAAAAGCGTCGAGATATCTCGACGCTTTTTGTATTATTGACTTTTATATTTTCTGGAATGCATTACATTTTCATCAACCAGGTTTTCACATCAATCTCTTGTTTGATTATCCCTTTTAAATCTTCAATCTTAACGCGTTTTTGTTCCATAGTATCTCTATGACGTATGGTTACCGAATTATCATTTAAAGTATCGTGATCTACGGTAATACAAAATGGTGTTCCGTTTGCATCTTGTCGTCTATAGCGTCTTCCTACGGCATCCTTTTCATCATAAATCACATTGAAGTCCCATTTCAAATCATTGATAATCTGACGCGCAACTTCAGGAAGGCCATCCTTTTTAACCAATGGTAAAACAGCAGCCTTTGTAGGCGCTAATACAGCAGGTAACTTTAACACGGTTCTTGTAGTTCCATTTTCTAGCTCCTCTTCTTTCAATGCATTTGAGAATATCGCTAAAAACATTCTATCTAGACCAATTGAGGTCTCTACGACATAAGGGACATAGCTTTTATTTTCTTCATGATCAAAATACTGCAATTTCTTTCCTGAGTGCTCTTCATGAGCTTTCAAATCGAAATCTGTACGTGAATGTATCCCTTCCAATTCTTTAAAACCAAAAGGAAATTTAAATTCAATATCAGCCGCTGCATCAGCATAATGTGCTAATTTCTCATGATCGTGGAAACGATAATTATCTTCACCCATTCCCAGCGATAAATGCCATTTTAAACGGGTTTCTTTCCATTTTTCATACCATTCCTTTTGAGTCCCTGGCTTTACAAAAAATTGCATTTCCATTTGTTCAAATTCGCGCATTCTAAAAATAAACTGACGTGCTACAATTTCATTTCTAAAGGCTTTTCCCGTTTGAGCTATTCCAAAAGGAATTTTCATACGTCCCGTTTTCTGAACATTTAAAAAATTCACAAAAATACCTTGGGCAGTTTCAGGTCTTAGATATAAGTCCATAGCCGTTTCAGCAGAAGCTCCTAACTTGGTACCAAACATTAAATTAAACTGCTTTACATCCGTCCAATTTCTACTTCCAGATAACGGACAAGCAATTTCTAACTCTTCAATAAGTGCTTTTACATCTGCTAAATCTTCTTTTTCAAGAGATTGACCTAGCCTTTTTAAAATAGTATTTCCTTTTTCCTTGTATTGTAAAACCCTAGGATTAGTCTCTAAAAACTGCCCCTTATCAAAAGAATCTCCAAAGCGCTTTGCTGCCTTTTTAACTTCTTTTTCAATTTTAGTATCCAATTTACCAACGTAATCTTCTACTAATACATCTGCTCTATATCTCTTTTTAGAATCCTTATTATCAATTAAAGGATCACTAAAGGCATCAACGTGACCCGAAGCTTTCCAGGTTGTAGGATGCATAAATATCGCGGCGTCGAGACCAACAATATTATCATGCATTTGCACCATAGCTTTCCACCAGTAGTCGCGAATATTTTTTTTAAGTTCTACTCCATTTTGTGCATAATCATATACAGCACTTAATCCATCATATATTTCACTACTTTGAAATACATACCCATACTCTTTAGCGTGAGAGACTACTTTTTTAAACTGATCTTCTTGTTTTGCCATTCTGCAAAAATAAAAAACCGTTCCATACTAATGAAACGGTTTTATAAATATTTGTTTGTTATATTATTTCAATACTATTTTTGTACCTCCAAGTCGTCTTTCATTTTCAAAAACACTAATATAATAGGTGCCTTGTTTTAATGGTGTATCCGATTTAATATTGGTACATACTTCTAAAACGTCTTTGTCATAATCCACTTTTAATTTAGAACTATATATAAGCGTCGCGCCATTAATTTCAAGATATCCTTTGTTTGCTACCACATTATTATCTGGTCCAATAACCTGAATATATAAATCTTTCTCTTCCTTTATAGCCAATGTGTTTTTAGCAATAACAAAAGCAACTCTAATGTCTTTTGAATCATCTGCCTTGTTAAATACAGATATTTTACCAGAGGCTTTTATGTTATAAGCTGCTGCATCAAAAGAGTTTGCTGTAATCAAAGCCCCTTTTTCAAGATCCTTTTCCAGCAATTTCTTCTCTTCTTTTAAAATAGAGTTATCTGATATTTGCTGATCTAAAACAGCTGAAATCGTCGTATTTTCACTAATCAATTCTCGATTGACCTTTAAAATAGTGGCTTCTTTTTTAACTAAACTTTGTTTTTGACGCTTAAGTCGCATTAATTCATTCCTATCATGATTCATCAAAGACATTTTTACCTTTAATTTTGATAGAGAATCCTGCGTTTTATCTATATGATCTTTAATATTTTTAAGTTCATAAATTAGAGAATTATTTTCTTCATCTAATTTATCATAACTGGAAATCATTTCAGAAACTTGACTCGCTAAAAGATTTTTCTCTTGTTTTAAAAATATTTCATCTGCTTTGACATCACTATAAATTGAATAACTATATCCTGCAAAAGCGACAAACGCAACTATTAATGTTCCTAAAGTCAATCTGAAGTTAAATACCTGAGGGTTAACTAGCATTTTTTAATTATTGAATTCGGAATTATATTAATCTCGACGAAAATATATATTAAGTTTGTTATAATTAATTATAGTCGTTAAAATGGTAATAAATTTGTTAAACTTGTTTTTTCCGAAGGTTTGTTACGCTTGTACCAGCATGTTAGCTGATAACGAGAAACATATCTGTACTGTTTGTCGACATAATTTACCACTCACCAATTTTCACTTTGAAGCTGATGATACCCTAAAAAAAATGCTCTATGGCCGATTAAAACTCGAACAAGCCACGGCACTTTTAAAATTTCAAAAAAAAGGAATTGTACAACACTTACTTCACAATCTAAAATACAGAGGCCATGAAACTATTGGTGAGATGTTAGGTCAATGGCTAGGCAATGAATTAAAAACCTTAGAAGAATACAAATCCGTAGACCTTATTATCCCAGTGCCCGTACATAAGCGAAAACTCAGAAAAAGAGGATATAATCAAGTCGCAAAATTTGGTGTCGAAATCGCCAAGGCCCTTAATGTCCCTTATATAGACCACGTATTAGTTAAAACATCGGCTACTAAAACTCAAGTTTTTAAAAAGCGTATTGCACGTTGGAATAATTTCGAGGAAGTGTTTAGTGTTAAAAACCTAGATGAAATTGATGGTAAACACATCCTTTTGGTCGATGATATCATCACTACTGGAGCGACGATTGAAGCCTGTGCTAATGTTTTATTAAAAGCTAAAAATATTAAAATTAGCATTGCGACTATGGCAATAGCAGATTGAGTTTTACCTTAGCTTTAAATATATCGATTCTCGCTTCATAATTCAACTATAAGCATTCATTTATGAGTGAAACTTACCTAATATTTTCTTTCATTTTATGCTTAAAAATTTTAAACGAAAAAAATTATGTAGGTTTGTGCAAAATCTATTAGATAATGAGTCAAAAACTCTCAAATTTTATTTTTATAGTTGTTATTAGTTTGGTACTTGCCAACTGTGCAAATCGAGGGAACCCTACTGGTGGAGAAAAAGATATTACGCCTCCAGTAATTACGAAATCTATCCCAGAAAATTATTCTACAAACTTTAATACTCAAGAAATAAAAATCTATTTTGATGAATACATAAAGATTAAAGATTTACAAAAACAACTTATCATATCTCCTCCAATGGATTATGAGCCTGAAATCACCCCTTTAGGAACGGCAAGCAAATACATTACAATAAAAATTCATGATACGCTTAGACCTAATACGACCTATGCATTTAATTTTGGAGAAAGCATTGTAGATAATAATGAATCTAATCCATACCCCTATTATCGCTATGTGTTTTCTACAGGTGATTATATTGATTCCCTTAAGGTTAATGGATCTGTTAAAAATGCATTAGAACGTGAAACAGATAAATTTGTTTCCGTATTGCTCTATGCCGTTGATTCTACATTTACAGATTCTATAATCTATAAGCAAAAACCAAAATATATAACAAACACTCTGGATAGCACAACTACATTTCAGTTGGAAAATCTAAAAGCAGGAAAATATTTATTACTTGCTTTAAAAGATGAAAACAGCAATTATACCTTTCAACAAAAAAAAGACAAAATAGGCTTTCATAAAGCATTTATAACGGTTCCTAGCGATTCCATCTATGATCTAACTTTATTTAATGAGGCCATCGATTTTAAGGCTACTCGACCAATGCTGATCTCTGGAAATAAAATAGCTTTTGGATATGAAGGTGATGACGAGGCTATGAAAATAGAGCTCTTATCTCAAGTTCCTGATGATTTCACTAGTGTGATAACCAAAGATTCACAAAAGGATTCGCTAAATTATTGGTATCAACCAAAGTTAGAATTAGACTCTCTAGTGTTTAAGGTGACGCATATAAATTACGTCGACACCTTAACTGTACGACTCAAAGATCAAATTAAGGATTCATTAATTATAAGACCCGTAGAATCCAGAACGCTTCTTCTAAACCAGGATTACGAACTTGAAGCGACCACTCCTTTTGTGAGTATTGACGAATCTAAAATTAACATCCTCGATAAAGATTCGGTAGCAGTCGCATTTACAAGTCAATTGGATCGCTATAATAACAGATACAAATTAAGCTTTGACAAAACTGAAAATAACGTCTATAAATTAAATATGCTTCCTGGAGCATTTACTGAGTTTTTTGGAACACAGAATGACACTTTAAACTTTAGTGTTAGAACGAAATCCGTTGAGGATTACGCGAATTTAAGAGTGAATTTACGCAATGCTGTCTATCCTGTAATTGTTCAACTCGTCAATCAGAAAGGAGAAGTAGCAGTGGAGAAATACGTCACCACAGAAGCCCCTATTGACTTCACGAGTTTAAACCCCGGAAAATATTATTTGAGAGCTATTTTCGACACTAATGCTAATGGAAAATACGACCCGGGAAATTATCTTAAAAAACGTCAACCAGAACGTGTGAGTTATGCCAACAAAGAGATAGAGTTAAGAGCGTTTTTCGATGAAATTACCGAACTTATTCTAAACTAAAACGATCGCGATCATTTAAAAACATCAATTTTTCTCTAATCGTATGTAAATGCTTTTTACTCAGGCTTACTATTTCTATGGCCTCTATCCCATTTTTTAATTGAGAAAGTTGTCCTCCTAAGCCGTCGTATGCAGCTGAATGACCGGAGTACTCATGCTTATTATTATCCATACCAACCCGATTAACCCCTATACAATAACTCATGTTTTCTATGGCACGTGCTTTTAATAAGGCATCCCAAGCAGCGATTCTTGGCTTGGGCCAATTGGCAACATAAATCACCATATCATAAGCATCGGTATTTCGTGCCCATACTGGAAATCGCAAATCATAACACACTAAGGGATGAATTCTCCAACCTTTGTATTCAATAATTACCCTTTGATCACCGGCGGCATATTTTTTATCTTCTCCTGCCAAGGTAAATCTATGACGCTTATCATAAGTGTCTATGCCTCCATCGGGTTTCACAAAAACAAAGCGGTTATAGAATTTTTCATTTTCTTGAATCACCAAACTACCACCTATTGCAACATTTTTATTCTTTGCGATATCGAGCATCCAAGATAGGGTTTCACCTTCCATGGTTTCACAAACATTTTCTGGGGTCATCGTGAAGCCTGAAGTAAACATCTCTGGTAGTATAATAACATCCACTTCTGTTGTAATCTGTTCAATTTTCTCAGTGAAATTAGACCTGTTTTTTCTTGGATTTTCCCAAACCAGTTCTGATTGTATCAGTGCTATTTTTAATTGATCTTGCATAGGCTAAAATTAATTAAATTTTTTACTATTTTTAAACTTCAAAGCTGTGAATTTATCCTTTAACATATGTGGGCTTAAAGATCTAGATACTCTTCTCAAAATATCTAGAGACACCTTCGTGGTCGCATTTGAAAAAGATAATGATCCTGAAGATTTTAAGAGCTATATCGACACGGCCTTTAACAGAGAAACACTCAAAGCCGAACTCTTAAATCAGAATTCCAGCTTTTATCTTGTTTACTTAAAAGAGTTGCTTGTCGGTTATTTTAAATTGAATGAAAAAGAGGCTCAAAACGAACAATTTCAAACAGAGAGCATGGAACTGGAGCGCATTTATGTTCTCGATGCTTTTCAAGGACGACAGATAGGGAAACAAATGTTATTAAAGACTATTGATATTGCGAGGTCTAAAAACCTAGATTTTTTATGGTTGGGCGTTTGGCAAGAAAATAAAAAAGCCCTGCGTTTTTATGAACGACATAATTTTAAAATATTTGGTGAGCATCCATATTATATAGGAAAAGACAAACAAATGGACTGGTTATTGCGCTTAGTACTTATTCAATAATCAGCTTAGATTGCATTTAAAATATCGGCCGCTCTCTTTAAAGTATCATCTTTTTTAGCAAAACAAAACCGCAGCATTTTATGGTCTAATTTATGAGCATTAAATGCAGAGATAGGGATGGATGCTATGCCCTGTTCTTTGGTTAATCGCACTGCTAAATCAAAATCGTATTCATCAGAAATATCTGAATAATCTAGGGCTTGAAAATAAGTCCCTTTGGAGGCCGTAAATTTAAATCTCGAATCTTTTATTAAACCTAAAAATAAATCGCGCTTCTCCTGGAAAAAGTCTCCTAATTCTAAATAATGACTGGGACTATTTAAGTATTCCGCCAATGCCATTTGAACGGGGTGATTTACACTAAAAACATTAAACTGATGCACTTTTACAAACTCGTCCATCAAGGCCTTAGGCGCACAGCAATACCCTATTCTCCAACCTGTATTATGAAATGTTTTTCCAAAAGATGCCGTTATAAAACTCCGTGATTTTAAATCGGAGAATAAACAAACACTTTGGTGTTGTTCTCCATCAAAAATAATATGCTCATAAACCTCATCACTTAACACAATAATGTCTGTGCCATTAGTCAATGTTTGCAATTGAAGCATATCTTCTCTTGAAAAAAGCGTTCCACTGGGATTATGTGGTGTATTGATGATAATCATTTTCGTTTGTGAGCTCATCTTTTGCTTAACTTCATTCCAATCTACCTTATAGTCTGGGCCTTGTAATTGAATTGATCTTACCTTACCACCGTTTAATTCCACAGATGGAATATAACAGTCGTAAGCCGGTCTAAAAACAATCACCTCATCATTTGGTCTTACAAAAGCCGTAATTGCCGAAAATATTGCCTGTGTGGCCCCCGCGGTAACGGTGATTTCAT
>Ga0105356_10002418_pt1 | contig 18622 bp, 18 predicted proteins | sample GOMGulsemesocosm_3_FD_83502 | JGI IMG/M metagenome (GOLD analysis project Ga0105356, IMG submission 83502) | Methane-oxidizing microbial communities from mesocosms in the Gulf of Mexico - GOM9D Gulf of Mexico | ecosystem: Environmental > Aquatic > Marine > Cold seeps | place: Gulf of Mexico... | reverse complement strand
TTGGCGATGAACGTGCGCAGTACTTTCAGTCTAGCAGGTACTTAGTGCTTTGGTAGATCGGCGATATTTAATCTTGACTTTCGTTGATTTAGACGCCAGAAGAAACCTGAGCCCATATGCAAAAAATGTCAAAGCCGGCCACTCGAAGCGGTGTACCCCATTCTTTATCTGGACTGTATTATCATAAAAATTCGACAAGATAAGCGCGTCATTAATAAGTCGATTTACCTTACTCTGGGTATCAACTTTGACGGGCATAAAGAGTTGTTGGGCCTTTGGATCTCGGAGAATGAAGGCGCTAAGTTCTGGCTGAGCGTGCTGACCGAACTCAAAAATCGCTGCCTAGAAAAAGGACTCATTGCATGTGTCGATGGTCTGAGCGGTCTCCCTGATGCGATTAACACCGCCTACCCAAACGCCAGTGTTCAACTGTGCATCGTGCACATGGTTCGCAACTCGCTGAAATACGTATCCTGGAAAGACTACAAAGCCGTAACGATGGCACTAAAACGAATTTACCAATCGGCGACAGAGCAGGAAGCGAGTCTTGAGTTAGAGGCCTTTGCCGAATCTTGGGATTACAATCACCCTCAAATCAGTAAATCCTGGCGCAGTCACTGGGCGAACCTAATCACAATCTTTAATTATCCAGCCGACATCAGAAAAGTGATCTACACCACCAACGCCATCGAGTCTTTAAATAGCGTCATACGAAAATCGGTTAAAACCAGAAAGCAGTTTCCGAACGACGCCGCGGCAACTAAAGTGATTTACTTAGCGATACAGGCAGCCTCAAAAAAGTGGACAATTCCGATACGTAATTGGAAATCAGCGGTGAGTCGATTTATACCCACAAGGGGCACGGAGGTGATTGAGTTTGCGGAGCAGGTAGACCCTCATATCTAAACCGAGTGGTTACACAGGATTATTTACGGGCTCGAAAAACTGATAGAGCCAATGCACCATCCGTTCGACGCATCTTCTATAACCCGAGAAATGGATCGTGCTGAAGCATATTTCGAGTAAGAAAGAAGTCTATTTGTATAGTTAACGTGCGGCTTCTAAAAGCGGCTCACACTCTCCACACTTCAACTTAAGATCCGGTTTCCGCCAAGCGTAATACCACACCTAGCACAACTATATTTGACCTTTCGGCTTGCAGGCTTCGCTGCGGGTGTCGTTACCGCTTCACCCTGTCCCGCTCTGACAGACTCTACGAAAGGAGTTGTTAAGGCTTCAATGACATCGTTTTCGCATATCCCGATCTCACTCAAGAAGGATTGAGTCATCTTCTCGACCCCTGTTGATGGTTGAGCGAAACGATCGAACCAAGGTAGGCCCACTCCTTGATCCTTAATGAATTTCTCACAAGCTACAATAAAGCGGCGCCAGCAATGAACAAGCTCATTCACCAGCGTCTGCAAGACCTCAATGATGCTTTTATCTGTGACTTATAACGGGTTGTATGCCAATTCATGGCGTTGCTTACCAGACGTCGACACCTAATGATCGGGCGCAAAATAGCCCATAGTTCTGGCTTTGCGCTGTACCGTGAACAATATACTTGGCAATTGCCCACGGAAAAGCTCTGCACTGAAGAACTCAAAGATCTTCTCGAGAGATTGATAAAGCTCTGTTGTCGGCGTCATTTTTTGTAAAGTACTTTACAGTTGCTGAAATAACACGATCATACATACTACTACATTTGTAAAGTACGATACATGAAGCATAGAATATAACATCGCAACATCCTATGATTGGCGTTTTCTATAGTCGAGGCGCCCTCTTTATGTGTGGAAGACTCAACGTCATCGAAGAGCCACTGACTAGCTGGGTTAGTGAAGCATTAGGCATCTCTTTTGAGACAGTAACCAATAACGATCTAAGACCTACACAAAGCATCGACACAATTGCACATGTTGAGGGATCTAATATACAGCTCGGGACTACATGGGGGATAAAACCCAACTGGTCCAAAAAAGTTATTCTTAACGCTCAAGGCGAGACTGCAGCAGAAAAGAAAACGTTCAAGCAGGCTTTTGCCAATCAACGCTGCTTAGTGCCCTATTCCGGTTGGTATGAATGGAAAGCTGAAGGCGGCAATAAGAAACAGAAATACAGCTTCACTCATACTGATTCAATTCCATTTCTAATGGGTGGTATCTGGTTCGACAATGAGCTCGGAACAGAGCTCGTGACACTGACAACGGAACCCAATAAAAAGTGCGCGGACATCCATACACGGATGCCTGTCATAATACATCCTGGCGAGGTGGATCGATGGCTTCAAGGTGAGCCAGAAGACGTTCAAGTGTTAATAGACCCTATCGACGATAAGTTAATCAGACTAAAAGCGACGTAAAGCTCACTAGACATCAAGATATTAAGCTGAAAGTGATGTACGCCTTGGATGTTCTCATCCAACGACTCAAGCTAACCCAAAACGGACATTCGCAACTTGAGTGTTGTTGGACATTTCCCCTCCTTATTCAATAACTCAATACTCTCCTTCCTCACTCCCGAGAGGACTCCCGCCGCGCTTCCATAAGATCCATATGTTACCTGTAGCACTCCGTTAAGTTTCTGGCATTAGTGAATCAGTGTATAGATCAATCAAAGTGCATCCAATACTGCTATGGCTAAGGTTATCGATTGATTTTAAGGGAATCATTGTTACTATAGTATCCAAGGATTTAACCCCTGAGCAAATCGGATGAGCTCACCAGTATTTCTATGTGATATTCCAATTTCCTCAGATAACTAGAAGCAGGATTTCTTGTGTCATTACTTTTTGTATTCTCCCTGCTGATAGTCGATACGCTGGGTTGACATGCAGGCATAGCCTCTAGGCTATGTTGAAGTGAGCCATATATGGACACTGTGGCTATATATACCGGCAAAGAGATCAGATGTAGCCACAGAGGTCATATATACCCGCGCTTTAGAATTCACTGTTAGTATCGGGAGCAAGTTATGTTCAACTTGGAGATCTGGTTAGCATTTACAATGGCTTGCTTGGCTCTAAATATATCACCAGGCCCTGGTAGTATTCTTGCAATTGGAAAAGGAATAAGCCAAGGAAAAGCAGCCGCTCTTGTAGTCGCGCTTTCAATTGGTGCTGCAACCTTTCTTCACGTATTGGCAGCAGTGTTCGGGCTTACCTTACTAATTCAGACCTCTGAACTGGCATTTCTTATAGTGAAGTCGGTTGGCGCTATTTATCTGATTTGGATTGGTCTAAAAATTGTTCTAAAGCGCAATCTTGTTAATTTTGATAGATTAGAAAATCAATCTTTAAAAGTGATTTTCGCAACGGGATTTTTCACCGCTGCACTAAATCCGAGAGTCGGAATATTTGTACTTGCATTCATTCCTCAGTTCGTTAACGAAAAGGCCGGGTCAATTGCTTTTCAAACGCTGGTATACGGAGTTTGGTTCACGATCTTAAGTGTATTGATTTTATCTTTAATGGGGTTTTTTGCTACCACATTGTCACGGTGGCTTAAAGATAATCCAAATTATGTATTGAGTCTAAATATAGGTGCGGGTCTTACATTTTTAATTTCCGGTCTTTCAGTAGCGATGTTGAAGTTATGATGGTAAATACTAACAAGGCAAGGCAAAATCGCCAGCAAGCTGGCTGGACGTACTTCGTGCGGCTTTGCTTGCGGCGTTAAGCATACGAGTCGGAGATATCACATGGAAAATTTTACTCTTAGCTGTACGAATGATGAATGTTCGTGGGAAGAAGATAATGAGTATGAGGAACTGTCAGACGCCAAAGAAGACGCTGGCGCTTCTTCATGCCCAAAGTGCTACTCGGAACTAAAGGTGATCTAAATGAAACTGTGGCTAGAAAAGAACTTTTTGCTTGTGCTTGCTGTTGTGTTCCTAGTCGCAGCAGTCATTTTTGGTATGTCCTCAGGAACAATTTCTGGTGGTATGTATTCAAGAGTTAAGGGTACGGACTGGGGTATGGTAATTCTGGCGGCAGTATTTGGGGCTGGCGGTATGTACTCACTATTCAAGCATTCAAATAGAAATCATGCTTAACAAGCACATATTGTCGCCGCTATCGCGGCTGGGACGTCTTACGCTATGAACCTATACCACTTTAGTTGACGGTTATTTTGGACAATCTAAAGAGTAAGGCTATGGGACAAACGAGAAAGATCATTGGTGTACTATTCGTGTTTCGAGTATTGATCTTTAATCGCTAGTACAACGCAATCAACTACCAGTCCGCCGCTAAGCCGGGCGTTATGAATAGGCAATATTAAGGAAGTTTCTATGAGAAATATTATTTCGCATATTGTTGCTGGTCGTATATTGGGTGTTTCCGTAGAAAGACTAGGAGGAGCAATAGCTTTATATGAGGATTTAGTAGAAATATCAAATAATACCTATGAAATGTTATCTTCTAGAAATCCGGAAGTAGAGAGAGCATTAAACTCTGAAGGCTCAACCTTTCTAAAAGCGGCCCTAATTTGTCAATGTATTGTTCTATTTTTTGGTCGTTCATTAGAGCCTTCTGAGGAGAGTCTGATTAAAGTAGCAGCTTGTGCAAGTACATCAAGTTCATATTTTTTATCTTTGCTTGAAGATGGTGAGCTGGAAGATGAGCATCTCCATCAAGAGAAGTTATTGTTAGTTTCGTTAGTAAATAAATTTGCTAAAAGTGATTCAGAACAAATAACTATGGCTTCAAGTAGAGAGGTTTAGAATGAGGTTTATGAATAACCGTTATCGACCCAAAGCGGACGTTAATTAAGTAAACTGTCCCCGGAATTCGAATTCCGGTATTGGAATAAGTATGGCTCATGCAGCTACATTGAAGGCTCTCGCAGACATTACGGATACAGGCTTGTTCGAGCGTCTTGCCACTTCCGTATTGAGGGAAGCTAACCCTATCTATGAACCTCTAGTCCATACAGGTGTAAATACCGATGGAAAAACGGTTAAAGGACCTATTGATGGAGTAGTGTTCGTTAAACACAGTAAGCAACCACACATGATATCTGTTCATCATACGACTGGAGATAGAGATAAGTTAGAAAAAAAGTGGTTGCATGATCCATCTACCGTCAAGCGTAGAAAGAAAGATGTTAAACAAGAAGGCGCTGGTGATATCTTAAAAACTATAGCTATCTATAAAGATGAGCGTGCAAGAACGCCTGATTTAGTTGGTACTCTAGTTCTCACACTTACTTCAGACCCCTCTCAAGAATTGGTTCGCGAAACTGAAGCTATTGCAAGGGACGCTGGGATCGCCATTGATTTATGGTCGGCTTCTCGCATGGCTCATTTCCTTGATACTGACCCGACAGGGCAGTGGCTGAGAAAACAGTATTTAGGAATTGATCAGGAACTACTTTCTTATAATCTTTTATTGGACTTATCACGACAATCCCTAGATATAAGTGCTTCCACCATGTTTTCAGGCAGCGAAGACCTATGGATCAGCCGAAAATTAAACGAGGATATTGATAACGCATCGAAGAAACCTCTCTCATTGGTTCTTGGAGAATCAGGTAACGGAAAGTCGGTAGCTTGTTCTCGCAAACTTAAAGACCATATTGGCAAAGGTGGTGTGGGAATAGTTATATCACATGAAATTGTATCTGACGCGATGACTTTAGATCAGGCTATATTTCTAACACTTCAAAAGATTCACCCCACATTAAGTCTGCATGGCTTATCTGCGTTGACTTTTTGTTCGGCTGATAGCCCAATGATGATCATAATTGAGGATGTTAATCGCTCAACCCGCCCGCAAAACTTAATAGAAAAAATTATCGCATGGGCAAAAAATAATGATGATAGATCAGAGTGTAATTTTCATCTTCTTTGCCCCGTATGGCCTGTGAACATATCGTTATTAGGCGATCAGCGAAAAAAGGATTCTGAAAACTATTTTATTCTTGCAGATAAATATAGTTCTCAGGAAGCAGAGAATGCTGTACTAGAAAAGGCAAAGTCTTCTGGAATAAGAATCACTCAACTAAAAGCACAGGAAATTTCAAAAGCTTTAGGTTTCGATCCGCTTTTGATAGCTCTTCATGATATTGGACAGTCTTCTGATCCATCGTCTGTTATCTGGTCATATATAAATAGTGCATTGTTAAAAGCAGAAGCTGATGATAGGTCCATGCATATTGCTTCAGAATACCGTTCCACATTGCGGAAGCTAGCCGAGTGTATGCTAAAGCACAAAAAATTCGAAGTGACTTGGTCTACATTAAAAAGTTGGAACGAATTCGATGATAATGATTTCAAGGCTACTAAATTTCTTGCAAAGCAAGGACGGATCATAAGTTACAGCAGTGATTCTGATAATCAGGTTATCTTGTTTAGGCATGATAGGGTCAGAGATTGGTTGTTGTCAGATTGTATTAAATCTAAAATGAGTACTGGGCAGTTGGAACAAGATGTTCTTTCTGATCCTTTTTACTCCGAATTGATTGGTCGTGCGCTATCTGATGGGAATATAGAACAAAGTGTTTTTTCCAATGTTTATCAGGATAATCCTCTCTCACTTTTCTATGCGCTTAAATGGTCTTCTCAGCTTCCAGAAAGCAAAAAGAAACATTTATTAAAAGAAATTAATAGGTGGGCTAGCGATAAAAGTAATCACACTAGAGCAAATAGGCATATACGATGGCACGCACTTTATGTCCTTACCGAGACGGACTCTCCTGAGATTCCAAATATTGTTAGAATATTTCCCGAAAATTCCATATATGGTCAGTTAGCTCGACTGCGAAATGGCGATATATCAGGTGGAATTGAGCTTTGCATACATATAGAACCAGGATCAGGCGCTCCATGGAGAGATATTCAGATTGCACACGCCAAGAGCACGTATGGAAAGTCTTTAGCCCAAACTTTGGGTAAATTTCTTAAGCGAAAAGATATAGGCAAGACTCATCGATCTGGCGCGTTACGCCTAGCAGGATATATAGGTGATGAATTACTTGCCGATGCTATATCAGCTTGTTGGTTAAATGATATAGATAGGACCGAACACCTTGATGATTATCTTTGGGCATTTGCACAATGTTGGTGTAAAGAATCCGAAAATAATCTGGCGCCGGTAATGGATGCATGGGCACGCTTACCTGGTGAGAGAAGTGACAATATGCCATCTCCTCGTGATGATCTAGCAGCTCATAATTTACGATGGGCATTTAGAAAGTGGCCACCTGCTAAAGCAATAGATTTTTTTGTTCGTCAAGCGAAAAAAAAAGAACTAAGATGGCCTATTACTTATATGTTGCATTGCATGGATGACCCTCAAGCAGCAGAGTTTGTAGTGCAGGAAATGGCTAATACACAGCGAAAATTAGAAGGAACTGATAAATTTTCTCCATTCGTTCATTCCGCGGCACACGATTGGGAGCAGTCATTCGAGCGGGGTGATCGCACAATGTCGGATGCAACTAGGCAAACCCTTTTGGCTATGTGGAAACAGAGTGACAACGACACGCACACAAGAAAACAGGCGTTTTCGATATGGGCAGCGTCAAAAGGGGCAAATGATATAGATGTTTTGCGTGAGAGCATGGGGCCTAGTGAATTAGGAGATTATTTGATTGTTGAGAGATTAAAACGAGGAGATAAGACAGCAATCCCCACATTGATTGATAAAATTTCTCACACAGAAACGACGTGGTGGTGGCAATACGGTAGATATATATGGTCAGATGAATTGACACAGGGCTTAGATAAATTCCTTGAAGATAGGCAAAGTAAAGTCTCCAATGAGTTTTTTAGCGGAATTGAGTCAGATTGGATTATTTCAGAGTTGATTTTTGAATCACCTGAAAAGTATGCTGAGAGCATTCTATTAAAACATTGGGGTCATATACGTTACTGTCCTAGATATGTTCAAGCAGCACTTTATGTGGCAACACCTAACTGCTTGAGCGCTGCCCATCAAGCGATAATAGAAAGTAATGATCCCACGAAAATGCTAGAGTACTTGAGCATGCATTATGGAATAAAAACAACTGGTCGACGTGGCCTTACAAAGGAAAAACAGATTGATGCATTAATCCCTTATATTGATCATTTATCAGAACACTGTGTTTTTTCACTTTGGGAAGCATGCAACGATAAAGGGTGGTTCAGCATAAGAAGAAAGCACCTGGATGGCATCTTGCCTGAAAAATATGATCGGAGTTTATGGGATAAAGATCGAGTTAAGAAACAGCTAGACGATATGATTGCTAATGATCGAGTACACTGGGTAGATTACTGGATTGATGATTACCTAAAGACAGGTATTTTATGGGAAGATATTTTCAAATCACTTGTAGATTGGCTCGATAAAAAGTCATCTGAAAAGGGTCTGGAAATGGTTGCAGAGGCTGTGTCTCATAAAGGATCGAGGGCGAATGCAGGTGTGCTGGGGAAGTATGAACATCTCTGCGAAAAGGCTAGTGACGTGATTTGTGATACAAAATTTGGAGTTTATAGACGAACTCTCAATTAATTTATACGCAATGTCCGCTATTGGCACCAAATCGACGAAGGGCATTGACTAACCCACAACCGCCATTCGGATAGCGTTACCCCTGGGCTCGAAACTTACCTTTAGCGGACATTAGTTAGGACACTTGAACAGCGGAAAACCGAGATCAATGGAAGGGGGTCTCTAGAACAAAGAAAAACCTCCTTACCCTTTGATTTATATAGGGGGCATATTATGATCAAGAGCCAAAGGGATTGGACACTAAGCACGGATTGGCCTACACCCCTCCTCGCTCCAAACTCTATCCCTTTGATAAACAACCACTTTTGCCTAAGGCACTGGCTTTCCGTCTCAATCCGGTGTGAAAGAGATATAAAGCCTTAGGCTCTTGAAGAAGCTGTTACAAGTCCTAAATTATGATCGAAATCGAGTTTGAAGACCCAACAATAGAAAAGTGTAGCTGCTGTGAAAACACAACAGTGCGGCTCACTAGATTTGTGTATCAAGATAATGATGCCTTTGCCGTTTACTATGTGCTTTTTACCGAAGGGCATGAGGATAAAATAGCCCACTCTCTAATAGGCCTAGGTGAGTGGGGCGAGGAAGGCACCCCAGAAATGCGTACAGCGTTTGCCGTCGACATCTGGGACAATGACGATAATTGGGTTGTTACAGTTATCGACAAAGACGATTCACCATGGAGTCACGTGGATTTCCTTGGCAACATTATTAATCGCGAAGAAGCGCTCAACCATAAATGGATCAGCGACGTTTTCCATATTACAGACCACATCGTTACCGAAGACAGGCCAGTAATGGAGTTCTTCGCGTGACCCAACTTGTAACAAGGCAAGGCAAAATCGCCCTGCGGGCTGGACGCGCTAACGCGCGCCTTTGCTTGCGGCGTTAGCTCCTAGTCAGGTGTCACCAATAGATAAGGATGTATATAAATTGTCTCAATACTTAAAGTTAGGCGATGACCAATCGCCAGTAGAGTTAGCTCCGCACGGTAACAATGGTGCTTTTAGAGTTATAGGGGACTGCGCTTGGGCAAAAGCTGAAGGTGAAATTACTCCAGACTCTTTGCGCTCAAGAATCGAACCTTGGCTAACTGCACTTTTTCAGTCTGAACACCTTAATTTACTTGTTGGTGCAGGTCTTAGTACTGCGGTTCAACAGTCTGTAACAGGACAAAATCCACAAGGTATGGGATGGATAGAAGATCTAAAAGTTTGTAAGTCGGAAATAGATGCTTATGTAGAAAAAACCGCTAAAGCTACGGGCAGAGATAAGGGAAATATTGAAGACCAAATTCGTTCAATTAATGAATTAATCAAAGGTTTAGAAATACTTGTCGCGTTAAATCCAGCCCCTCTAGTTCCACCACCACCACCAAACCCACCTTATAGATATTTTCCGGATGAGTTGAATCAGCTAAGAGAAGAGCTTTCACGATGTTTACAGTTGTTTGCTCAATCGGTTAGCAATGGTGAAAAATCAATCCGTGATGCTGAACCGAAGTTAAAAACTGAGACATTTAATTATCTAGTCAATTTTTTGATGAGCTTTTCAAGTCGGACTGCGACGCGTGATAGGTTACACATATTTACAACAAATTATGATCGAATTTTAGAAACGGGGGCAGAAATAGCCGGCCTTAGATTAGTCGATCGATTTGTCGGTAGTATTGCTCCAATTTTCAGATCATCTCGTTTAGAGGTTGATTATCATTACAATCCACCTGGTATACGTGGCGAGCCAAGATATTTAGAAGGTGTAGCTCGTTTCACTAAACTTCACGGTTCATTAGACTGGTATGAAAACGAAGGGGCTATAAGGCGTTTTGGGCTACCTTTTGGAGCGGCTTCTGTCGAGCCATTTTTACAAGTCGAAGGTTCTGGCACTGCTAACTACCAACAGTTGATGATCTATCCCAATTCAGTCAAAGATCGTGAGACATCAGAATACCCCTATGTGGAACTGTTTAGAGATTTAGCATCAGCAACATGCCGCCCAAATAGTACCCTTGTCACCTATGGCTATAGTTTTGGTGACGAGCATATAAATCGAGTTCTAACAGATATGCTAACAATACCCTCAACGCATATCGTGATTATTGCCTATGGCGATCCACTTGGAAGAATCATGAATTTTATAGAGGATAGCGGGCGTCAGGCTCAAATATCTTTATTACTAGGCAGTCATTTTGGAGACTTAAAAACATTAGTTGATTACTACCTTCCTAAAGCCGCAATCGATCGCACTTCAATTCGAATGGCGGAGCTTTTGAAATCAAGAGGCTTATATCCAGCTGCGATTAAAAACACAATTGGTGGTGAAGAATGAGCTCGCTACCAATTGAGCAAGGAGAACAATTAAGAGTTGGTACTGTAGATTATGTATCGCCAAATGAAATCAGAGCTGTCCTTGATATTGATTCACCAGATTCTGTTGCCTTAAATGCTGGAACACCGAGAAACTTCCCAAGAGTAAATAGCTATGTTTTAGTATCTTGTGATAATGGTTATCTGGTTGGACAAATTGAGTGGCTAGCTGTTGAACGTTCGCCTTATCCTAAACAAAGGGATATCCAGGATTTTGGTTTGGTGAATCTACCTTTCCCACAAAAAAAAATCAGTCTAAATCCTATAGGAACTTTAAAACGAGTTTCAAAGCAAGGCATTGATTCTTTCAAGTTTCAGCGAGGTTCGGAATCATTTCCATCAATTGGTTCTGCTATCTTACTGCCCACAGATTTACAGCTTAGATCTATTGTTGAATCTGGCAACAATCGTAGAGTTATCATCGGACAAAGCCCGCTTGCGAATAACGCTAACGTTGCAGTCGATCCTGACCGCTTATTTGGCCGCCATATTGCTGTGCTAGGAAATACTGGTAGTGGCAAATCTTGTTCAGTTGCCGGACTTATTCAATGGTCGTTAGAAGCCGCTATGGAATCAGAATCAAAACCAAATGCTCGGTTTATTGTGCTTGATCCAAATGGTGAATATACCCGAGCTTTAGGTCCGGATACAAAATTTAAAGGCCGAGTATTTAAAGTTGAAGCTGGGCAAGATGAAAACCAACTACAAGTACCTTCTTGGTTTTGGAACAGTGCTGAATGGTCATCTTTCACACAGGCAAGCCCGAAAGCTCAACTGCCGCTGTTAAAGCGCTCCCTAAGAGCAATGAGAAATGAAGAATTTGAGCTTAACATCAATATAGATTTAGAGATTAAAAAGTACCTCGGTACGATTCTTGTTTCTTTGAAATCGGATAAGTCTAAAGGTGCCGCAGCTCTAAATGGTTTTCCTGGCGCAAAAAACCTTTTGGCCAAAATAGATGCTTGGCGTCAAAGCCTTGAGGAGTACCAAGCAAATTTAACTACTCTTCACCCAGAATTAAACCAACTAATTGTAGATATTCAAAGTTATTGCAATCAAAGAAACGGAAAATATCCTGATTACAATGCGACAGTTGCAGAGATTGATACCCTTATAAATGGAATAGGATACTCATTTGTTAGCTTTGGGGGCAATGAGAATGAGCTCCTTCCTAAAAGTGAAGATATACCAGTACCTTTTGAAGGAGGCAATTTAGTTTCCTATTTGGAAGCGTTAGCTCAAGAAAATGGCAGCGAGCAATATGTTGAGTATTTGGTTGCCCGAATCCGTACAATGCTTTCAGATACAAGAATGAAGCCTATTACCAATGACGCAGAACAGAAAGTTGATTTAGCTGAGTGGTTAGAAAATTATATTGGTAAGGATGGCGATGGGGAGGATGATAGCTGTGTGTCAATTATTGACCTTTCTTTAGTGCCAAACGAAATCACCCATCTAGTTACTGCTGTAATTTCAAGAATTATATTTGAATCATTACAACGCTATAGACGGCTAAATAATAAATCTTTACCAACAGTTCTTGTGGCTGAAGAAGCGCATACATTTATTAAGCGCTATCGTGATGACTCTGAAAATCATGATGTCGCAGCTGTATGTTGCCAAGTGTTTGAAAAAATCGCACGTGAAGGAAGAAAATTCGGGCTTGGTATGGTAATTTCTTCACAGCGGCCCTCCGAGTTATCGCCTACGGTTTTATCTCAATGTAATACTTTTCTGCTGCATCGGATTAGTAACGACAGAGACCAAGAGAAAGTGCATAGAATGGTGCCAGATAATTTACGTGGACTCCTACGTGAACTGCCATCTTTACCATCTCAACATGCAATACTCATGGGGTGGGCATCAGAGCTTCCTGTTTTGGTTAAAATGAAGAACCTAACAAAAGAGCAACAGCCACATTCAGACGATCCTGATTTCTGGGACGTGTGGACAAGAAAAGATGAAGATGGGAATGCAGTTGAACGAAATACTGATTGGGATGAAGTTGTTAAGGAATGGCAGCAGAGCTAACAAGCCACTGCACTCGGGAATTTTACTCGCTCCCCTCCCAAAATTCCGGTGAGTGGGGCGTTAGTCAAATCATAAATCTAACAAGGAGAAAAATTAGTGGCCCTTTCTGACGTTGATTTACATAAGCACCATCACAGGCGTTTTGTCATTGAGCCATGGGATTCCAATCAAATTAGCCCTTTGGGTTATGATCTAAGAATGGGCTTTGTTATAGATCCAGCAACGGCAGAAGAACTTTACCCTAAAGGTTTAGAGCCTGAGGAGGTTGCCGATATAACAATAAGGGCGCACCAATCAGTTGTAGTTGTAACATTGGAGAGAATTTATCTTACGGGCAGGGTTATTGGTACGGTGCATGCTCGATCAGGGATTAGCGCTAAAGGAGTTATTGTGAATTCAGTTACTGTTGACCCTAAATGGAATGGGAGACTATTACTGACGTTTTGCAATTCATCAGACAAAAATATAACTATCCAATCAAATAAAGGGATGGCCACTTTAATTCTTCATTCTGTAGAAACGGAAACAAAAAACTCAGGCCATAAGTCAGAAACAAAGCAGCTCCTACAGGACCACGAAAGATATTCTTCAAGCGTATCAAATAAGATACTGACCTATCTTAATGAATATAAAGATACAACCGGAGAGAAAAGATATCAAAAAGCAAGGGAGTATACCAAATGGTTCAGAGGAAAAAGCTACATAGAAAGAAAGCTGATAATATTAAAGCATGATACGAAGTGGTATAAGCTATCTCAAAAGCTATCACTTTATTTTTTGTCGATTTCAGTGCTAGCATTGCTCGCAATTATGCTCATTCCAGGCCTGTCATCAATGCCTTTTATAAGTCATATAGCTAAAAACCATAATATACTATCCGTCATGGTGGCAACCGCAGCTTTAGCGCTATCAATAACAAATAAATTAGATTCAAACGGTCGAAGCTAAATTCATAACAAGGCAATAAAAAATCGCCCACAAAAAACGTGGACTGGACTCACTAACCCCCTGTGTCAGGATAGTTGTCGCGCTTACTTTTTGACCTATCAATAAGTAGAGGGCGCGGTATGAAAAATGAAACGCTATTCACTAGAACGTAAAGTGTAGTGGTCAACTAAAACTGGCCAACCCGTTATAAGTTTTCTTGTATTCTACTTCGGCGACTAATGGCGATAGCCCGCCGTTATGCTGGTGCGGCTATCGGCTTGTAGTGGTTGCGCCTTTTTGCTTATCACTTTATTCCATTTTACGGCATTAAAAATGGATTCTTTTTTTCCAAATTTCAATCGCGCAGCGACGTTAACAAGAGAAGATCTTATCCCAAGATATTCTCCTGGAGTTACGATAACCATATGCTCAATTGCTGTCCCAGAGATCGCTTTTTGAGCGACATCAAAAAACGGCTCGAACGCAAAAAGGCATTTGGCACCACTGTCCTGTAAGGCATAGCCTAGTTCATCAGAGGTGTAAAGTGGATTCAGGCAGACCGCGATCAACCCAGCTCGGACAATACCCAGTATCGCAATAGGATTTGCCAGCACATTCGGTAGTGCAACTGCAATGCGATCGCCTTTTTTGAAATCGTTGGATTCGAGCCAACTGGCGACTGCTTTCGAATCCTGATTCATCTTTTTGTAGCTAACTTTACCGCCAAGTGAGGTCATGGCCACCTTATCCGGCCAGTACATGACGGCTTGCTCGACGAGATCACTAATATTTTTCACGTTCTCAACGTCTTCTTTGGGAATTGCTAAGTTTTCGATCAACTTGGCCATCCGGGGTTACCTCTAGTTCTGTTAGACAGCTGGATCTCAAGGAGTACTTTGAATGTCGGCTCTAAAGCAGAGTGACAGGGATATCACTCTGCCCAGTCCTTTATTTGCCTATAAACTCAGCCGTTCTTTGTTCAAGCATTGCCATGACTCCCTCTTGAACATCTTTAGTGGTCATTAACCCCATCAATTGCTCATTTAATACGCCTAAGCCATCGCTATCGTTGCCATAACGTGCAGCGTTTGCCGATGCCATAGTGGCCTTAATTCCCAGTGGTGCAGCGCTTGCCACACTATTGGCAAGCTCCAGTGCTCGATCGAACAATTCCTCGGGTCTCAGCACTTCGCTGGCAATTCTCATATCGCGCGCCTGCTGAGCATCGAACTCCTGCCCCGTAAGCATGTACTTCATGGCGTCTGACCATCCAGCAGCTTGTGGGAAGCGGACTGTTGCGCCTCCCGCCGGTGCGATCCCTCGCAACACTTCAACTTGGGCGAAGCGGGCTGTATCTGCGGCCAGAACAATATCAGCGTTCAAGGCCAGCTCTATGGCTGCCGTCCAGCACATACCTTCCAGGGCGATAATCAGCGGTTTACTACGGCGCGGCTCAGTTACACCAAATGGGTCGATGGAGCCCTCGGGGTAGGAAAACTCACCGCTAGCAAGCTTGGGGGCCAATTCCATCAGATCTAACCCGGCGGTGAAATGATCTCCGTGGGCAAACAATACCGCACAGCGCATATCCGGGTTTCGGTCGTACTCACCCACTGCATTAGCTAGGTCGACCAGCATGGCGCTATCTAACGCGTTTCGTTTCCCCGCGCGATCAAGACCAATTAAAAACACATGCTCTCTTTCTTCCCGGGTTACACGCCCAGGGCCTTTATTTGCTTCACTCATATCTGCCTACTCTATAACGACTGTTATAACAGGCTAGTCTATAACAATCGCTATAGCAAGAGCTTAAAGATTACCTCTTACCTACAGGCAGATCAGACTTGCGAATCAAAGGGCTGTAAATTTATATATCGATCGTTATAAATGAGCGAATATTGTAAGATTCGCGAACCGATTGAATGGAGTTAGAACTGATGCCTAAAGTGAATCCGCAAGCGCGTATGCGTTTGATAGGCACCGCTGCCGACATGCTGCGCAGAAGGGGGATGAATGCCACAAGTATTCGAGAACTGGCAAAGGAAGCAAAAGCGCCTCTGGGGTCGACCTACCACTATTTCCCGGGAGGGAAATCACAAGTAGTCACAGAAGCCATTCAATTTGCTGGCGATATAGTCGCGGAGCAATTGCGACAGGCGTTGGAGAAGGGGCCACTAGAGGGAATTCGAGCGTTTATTACGCAATGGCGCGATATAATCTTGCAATCGGATTTTCGGGCAGGGTGTACTGTGCTGGCAGCTTCAATTGAGGAGCCTACCAGTGACGAGTTGGGATTGGCTGTCGAAACGGCGGCTGGAGCATTTAGATGTTGGGAGGCCTTGCTGGTCGAGTCCTTCAAAGGCAGCGGAATGAATGAAGGCTGCGCGCATTCCTTGGCGATTGTCGTCATTTCTGCAACGGAAGGTGCTGTCGTTTTATGTCGCGCAAAACGCAGTATTGATCCACTCGAGCAAGTCTCTGCGCAGTTGAGTATTCTGGTTCAGGCCAATTTGTCTCAATTGATGTGAATAAACAAAACACACAAGCGTCAGAGTTTTATGAGCATTGTGAATTTAGCGTAATTAGGCCGGTCGCCATTAGATGGTCAGGAAAAACCATACCCTCTCTTATATCTCGAGCTAGTCAGAGTTTAAATCGTCGCTATTTTAAGTACTTTGAATGTCCGTTCCTGGCACTAGACAGCCCCTGCCCTTGACGGAATCAGGCGTTCACACTACTATAAGTTATAACAATGTTATTACTTGAGGTTGTCGCTATGGAAGTTAAACTCAGACAAGTGGGCAATAGTATTGGAGTTACCATACCCTCCTCTGAATTAAAGAGTCTTCAAGCAAGCGCTGGTGATCTCGTTGAAATCGAAATCAAGAGGGTTGTTCGTAAGGCCAGAGAGGGGTGGCACTCGGCTGCGTTGTGGCAAAACTCGATGGATGAACCAATGCTATTGGAAGGAATTCCAGATGCCTCTCTTGAGGATGAGGGCTTTGATTGGTGATTAAGCGGTTTAGTGTTTGGCGAGTTAACTTAGATCCAACCAAAGGTAGCGAACAAGCAGGCTCTAGGCCCGTATTGGTCGTTTCTCCTGATTCGATGAATAAGCATCTAAAGACTGTCATTGTAGCCCCAATGACCACTCGGTTGAGAGGTTGGCCCACAAGAATTGCAGTTTCACACGGTGAGAAAACGGGTGAGATAGCACTCGATCAGATTCGATCTGTCGATAAGACACGATTAGGAAGCTTATTTGGCAATTTGGATTCTTCGTATCATCGACAAATATTGTCGGTACTGGAAGAAATGTTTGCGGAATAGGTGCGAAGCCAAGACGGCGAGGCTAGGCGAAGTCATTGTAGTATAGAGAATAATTAAGAGAGTTGAGTTGGATACCAAGCGCGTTTCTATCAATAGCCATGGATCTTGTAGTTTTTGCAAGCGAGGCAAAGTTAACGATGACTGTAGCGGACTGGATTATCCATATTCCGAAGTGACTGAAATCAATGGCGCGCTTGTCAGTGTACGAATATGCGATACGTGCCTTACTGAACTAAAGCGGATTGAAATAGGCGAAAAGCAGCTTTGAGGATCTAAATATTTACGTCCTTGTCGCTATACGGCTCGTGCTAATTTATACCCGTTGCAAGTAGCGGCGTAAATGCAGTTCAGTCTTTGTTAATTTGTGAGCCATTAAACTACTATTTAAAACCATGAACCTGACGCTGCATGGATTGAACTGAATCTTGTAGCTGCTAGACTGAGAGGACACACGGAGGTATAGCCCCATGAAAATGAAAAAATCAAACGACCCTTGGCTTGAGGGTCAAGATCAAATTACCTTGCCGATACCTAGTTGGCTCGTATTCCTGGTTAAGACTCCGTTCCGTCTTCTGTTTGGTCTTCTTGGCGCTGCTGGGGCAGTAAACAGTGTTCTTGGTGGAGATACTCCAGAAACCGAGCGACATGTTGGTGATGCTCAATACAATCAAGATGTAGGAATATATGGTCAGTCTGAAGCGATAAATCGTGTATTGAACGAAACTGAATACTAGAAAAAGCCTCTTACATCTAAATAGGAGGCTCAAATATCTATTTTGTAATACCTTTCACAACTGAGCCTTGAGCTGAATTTGCACTTACCTGAGCAGCCTTTGCTCCAACTTGCCCTTGTTGTTGGACACCATTTTCAATCCCCGCTCCAGTTCTATACCCAGCAATGGTCATCAAAGAGCTGAAAGCAACAGGCAGCAATATGTACATCATCCTCGTAATGTAGTTGATCAAGTTGACCGTCGGATCGTAGTCACCTACAAAAGACCCCAGTGACCCTATAAACCCATCCGCGTTACTTTGATCGAGAAGCCCTTCTAATAGAAAGTTATCGAGCCAGAACGCCAGCTGAAATAAAAATCCCCAGAAGATCACCGAGAACTTAAGCATCAACAATGCAAAAATGACTTCCAATCGATAAAGTGCCACCACCGCCAGTATTGGCAAGGTCAACGTTATGAGCATGAGTATCAACGCCTGCACGACCGGTGCAGCAAATTGATAGGTGTGCATCTCGACGCTGTGGCCAGCATTCTGTTTGAGCATTCCAAATCCAATCAGCGTTTGGGAAACATTAGAAGTTACGGTATTCGTCAATCCTCCTGCTTGGTCGCGGGTGTAATTGTTGCTTAATGCAACTCCCTGTATTCGTAGATCTGATCGAAGTAGCATTTTTAACATCGTGTCTACTAGCTCATCATTGCCAGTAAAGCTCCCTATCTGGGCCGACAAGCGCGTAAAGCGA
>Ga0105356_10002411_pt1 | contig 18635 bp, 14 predicted proteins | sample GOMGulsemesocosm_3_FD_83502 | JGI IMG/M metagenome (GOLD analysis project Ga0105356, IMG submission 83502) | Methane-oxidizing microbial communities from mesocosms in the Gulf of Mexico - GOM9D Gulf of Mexico | ecosystem: Environmental > Aquatic > Marine > Cold seeps | place: Gulf of Mexico... | reverse complement strand
CTAAAAACCACAGCACCTGCTCAATTACTTTTTTGTTGTTCATCATGAATGTATGAGTAACCGGCAGGCTGATGTGGTCCTGCATGCCTTCCAGCTTGGTATGTTCTACCGACACTTTGCCGTCGTCGGGGTTGGGTAATAGGGTGGAGAGCAGAGGGTTCACGCTGCGTGTGCCGGCAATAATACCCAGCTCAAAATTGGCTGCGGGCAGTTGCTGTGGCGCGTCTTCAGCTTTCGTTCCTATTTGCATGCCCGCGGGTCCATTAATGGTTTCGAAGCCGGGTATATTTTTTAGTTCGTCGACTACGTGGCTGCCTTGGTTAGGCGGCCCCAGCATGACAACACGGCCCAAGTTCTCGACTTTATGGTGGCTGAGGTGTTGGCGTAGCAATAGGCCACCCATGGAGTGGGTGACAAAGTGCGTTTTTCCACTGCTAGCGCATTGCTGCAAAGCAGGGGGGATGTATTGTTGGGAAAGAATTTGGATGTCGTGTTGAGTGGAGGGGTAATCGACGTTGACGGTTTTATAGTTGGGTTGCAGGGCCTGTTCTATCTTATCCAGAGAGCCTGCGCTGCGGGCGAGGCCGTGTAACAGAATAACGCAGTCCTGTGCGTAGGCGGGAAATGGCAGGAGAAGCGCTAGGCTGAGTAGGTGTTTTTGCATGCCCTTAGTGTGTGGTGCTTTGGGAGGTGTTGGCAATGCCTGCGAAAAAGGTATTGTATATTGAGGCTAGAGGTTTTGGATTTTGATGCGGACAGGCCAGAAATATACGATTTATAGCCTATCCGTATAGCTCTTGTTAATGTCATCTTGAGCGCAGTGTTAGCGGAGCCGAAAGATCTTACTTCTATGTAAATGGGTGGCTCCCAAAAGGCTGGCGAACTAGGTCCTCGGCAGCTGCTCCTGCGTTGTCCTACTTCAGTACGTCCTGTGCTTAATCGGCTGCATTTCGTTTCGCTCAGGATGACTGTTTGAAGTTATGGGCTGCCCACGCGCTATCCGCATCAACCGCCCTGTGGCAAAATACTCCCCATGAAATTAATACGCGGCAAATATAATTTAAAGCCTGAGCATCAGGGTTGTGTGGCTACCATCGGTAACTTTGACGGGGTGCACCGTGGACATCAGCAGGTGATTGCTAATCTGCGTGTGGCGTCTCAGCGCTTGGGCTTGCCGTCTACGGTGATCAGCTTTGAGCCTTTGCCCCGCGAGTTTTTTGCTCCGGAGCAGTCGCCCCCGCGCTTAACGCGTTTCCGAGAAAAATTCACCGCTCTGGCTGATCAGCAGGTGGATCAGTTTTTGTGTATGCGTTTTAGCCAGCGCCTCGCCTGTCAAGACCCGCAGGAATTCATTCAGCAGATATTGGTAGATGGCCTGGGGGTGAAGTACTTGGTGGTCGGTGACGACTTCCGCTTTGGTAAAGATCGCGCCGGTGACTTTGCCATGCTCAAGGCGGCGGGTGAGCAGCACGGCTTTGAGGTGGTGGATACACAAACCGTGGTCAGCGAAAACACCCGCATCAGCAGCACAGGTATCCGCGAAGCCCTGACCGCTGGGGATATGCCTCAAGCAGCCGAGCTACTAGGGCGCGGCTATACCATGGCGGGTCGTGTGGCCCATGGGGAAAAGCGTGGCCGCGAGATGGGCTACCCCACCGCGAATATCGCCATTCACCGCAAGGAGACACCAGTCTCCGGTATCTTTGTGACGCGCATGTTCGGCCTCGTAGAAGGCCCGGTGGACGGTGTGTCTAGCCTAGGTGTACGCCCGACCTTTGAAGGTGACGGCAAGGCGGTGCTGGAAGTACATCTATTTGATTTCAAACGCATGATCTACGGGCAGAACGTGGTGGTGGAGTTTTTGCACAAGATTCGCGATGAGGAGAAGTTTGATAATATGGAAGCGCTGATTGAGAAGATTCATGAGGATGCGGATTTGGCTAGGGAGTGGTTTGTGGGTGAGCAAAATTAGCTTAAACGAGCTTGATGATGAGACAGAGGTTCTAGTTAAATCAGCTACTGATGCTAGAGCAAAACGAAAAAGTGTAAGGCATTGCCCTGTGTGCTTGGACCGTTTGAAAAAAATAGGTAAAGGGACAAGGTTTTCGCATCAATGCAAAAGTTGTAACGCGGTGCTGGCAAAAGAGTTGATTTGCCAGTTTTGCACAACAAATCGAGTGTGGAGAGGGAAGGCGGGTTGTTTCTGCCATGGTTGCGGTAAAGAGCAAAAATAGATCTATGCGGATAAGCTGAAAACACCCATCCCTAGCCCATCTGCATTAAAACCACAGAATCCCCCAATCTAGCTGACTATTTCAACGAAAAACGGTAAGCTTGCGCCCTTATTTAAGGTAGGCGCTGTTGCGTCTGCGTGATTATTACTCCCAATAGACGAAAACACCGTGACTGAAGCCACTCAAGACTATAAAAGCACCCTGAATTTGCCCGCTACCGACTTCCCGATGAAGGCGGGTTTGGCGCAGCGCGAGCCGAAGATGCTCAAGCAATGGCAGGAGAAGGAGCTGTATAAGAAGATTCGCGAGGCGCGCCAAGGTGCTAAGCCCTTCTATCTGCACGACGGCCCTCCCTACGCCAACGGTGATATTCACATCGGTCACGCGGTGAATAAAATTTTAAAGGACATTATTCTTAAGTCGAAGACGCTGAGCGGCTTTGATGCGCCCTATGTGCCTGGCTGGGATTGTCACGGCCTGCCGATTGAATTGCAGGTGGAAAAGAAGGTCGGCAAGCCGGGCAAGAAGGTTACGCCTGCTGAGTTTCGCGCCGCTTGCCGCAAGTATGCGATGACCCAGGTAAACAAGCAGCGTGAAGATTTTGTGCGCCTAGGGATTCAGGGTGAGTGGGATAATCCTTATCTGACCATGGACTTCCAGTTTGAGGCGGACATTGTGCGCAGTCTGGGGCGTATCGTTGGCAATGGTCATTTGCACAAGGGGCATAAGCCGGTGCACTGGTGCATGGACTGTGGCTCTGCCCTAGCGGAAGCAGAAGTAGAGTACGAGAACAAGATATCTCCGGCTATCGACGTGGAGTTTTCTGCGGTAGATGCGGCGGCAGCGAATAAGCTGTTTGGCCTAGACAGTCACGACTCAGTATCTTTTGTGATTTGGACGACCACGCCGTGGACTCTGCCAGCTAACCAGGCCGTGGCCTTGCACCCCGATTTGGAATATCAGCTAATAGAGGCTGGCAACCATCGTATCGTATTGGCTACGGACTTGGTTGAGTCGGCGCTAGCGCGCTACGAGCTGGAAGATTTCACCGTGCTGGGCACGGCCAAGGGTTCAGCCTTCGAAAACATGGCGCTGCAGCATCCTTTCTATGAGCGCCAAGTGCCGGTGATTTTGGGTGATCACGTGACGACTGATGCCGGTACCGGTGCGGTACACACCGCCCCCGGCCACGGTCAAGATGACTTCGTGGTCGGTAACAAGTATGGCCTAGACGTATACAACCCGGTGGGAGCTAACGGCGTATTTCTTCCCGACACTCAGTTGTTTGCGGGCGAGCACGTGAATAAGGCCAACCCTAAGATTATCGAGCTGTTGCAGGAAAACGGCGTGTTGGTGAAGGCGGCGAAGCTGGACCATAGCTACCCGCACTGCTGGCGCCACAAGACGCCGATTATCTTTCGTGCGACCCCTCAGTGGTTTATCAGCATGCAGCAGAATGGCCTGCGTGATAAGGCGAATGTTGAAATTGCCAAGACCGAGTGGATTCCCGACTGGGGGCAGGCGCGCATCGAGAAGATGGTTGAGAGCCGCCCGGACTGGTGTATCTCTCGTCAGCGCACCTGGGGTGTGCCGATCACCTTGTTTATCCACAAAGAAACTGAAGAGCTGCACCCACGCAGCGTTGAGTTATTTGAAGATATCGCCAAACGTGTGGAAGAAAAGGGCGTGGATGCCTGGTTTGATATGGAGTCGCAAGAGCTGTTGGGCGACGAGGCTGATCAATACAATAAGGTCATTGATACCTTGGACGTGTGGTTCGACTCGGGCGTTAGTCATACTGCCGTGCTGGAGCGCCGCGATTATTTGAGCGTGCCTGCGGACCTTTATTTGGAAGGCTCTGACCAGCACCGCGGCTGGTTCCAGTCATCCTTGCTGGCGTCGATTGGAGTACGTGATACTGCGCCCTACAAGCAGGTGCTGACCCACGGCTTTACCGTGGACGGTGACGGCCGCAAGATGTCAAAGTCGTTAGGCAACGTCATCAAGCCACAGGAAATCTACAACAGCTTGGGTGCAGATATTTTGCGCCTGTGGGTGTCGTCTACGGACTATACCAATGAGATGACTGTTAGCCAGGAAATCCTCAAGCGCATGGCGGATTCCTATCGCCGTATGCGCAACACCATGCGCTTCTTGTTGTCGAATTTAAATGGCTTTGACCCGGCTAAGCACATGCTGCCAGCAAGCGAGATGTTGGCACTGGATCGTTGGGTGGTGGATGCGGCTTCGCAGCTGCAAGACAAGGTGTTGGCGGACTATGAAGTATATAACTTCCACGGCATCTACCAGTCGGTACACAATTTCTGCTCAGGTGAGTTGGGTGGCTTCTATTTAGATGTGATCAAAGACCGCCAGTACACCGCACAGGCGGAATCTCACGCGCGTCGCTCCTGTCAGACGGCCATGTTCCATATTTTAGAGGCCATGGTGCGCTGGTTGGCACCGATCATCAGCTTCACCGCGGACGAGGCTTGGGCGACCATGCCAGGTGAGCGCGGCGATACTGTATTTATTGAAGAGTGGTATGACGGCTTGTTTACCTTAGACGAGGGTGATGCTCTGGGCCGTGAGTACTGGGCACAGCTATTAGAGCTGCGCCAAGTGGTGGCTAAGCAAATGGAACCCATGCGTAAAGCCAAAGAGATTGGTTCTTCTCTGCAGGCAGAAGTCACTGTCTATGCGGATAGCCCTCTAGCGGACAATTTAAACAAGCTGGGCGACGAGCTACGCTTTGTGATGATTACATCCACCGCGCAAGTACTGCCGCTGGCTGATAAGCCTGCTGATGCGATTGATGCAGAAGTGGCGGGGGCGAAAATTGCCCTGTCGGTTGTGCCTTCGACGAATGTGAAATGCGATCGCTGCTGGCACTACCGTGCCGATGTGGGCGTCGTGTCCGCACATCCTTGCCTGTGCCAGCGCTGCGTGGACAATGTTGACGGTGCTGGCGAAGTTCGTCAGTTTGCCTAGACCTATAGAAGATAAAGTGATGAAGTTGAAAATTTGGCCCTTCTATTTGATCTCTGTCCTGGTGATCATCTGTGATCAAATCACCAAGATTTGGGCGGACACCGTACTGAGCTACCGAGAGGTGGTGGAAGTAATGCCCTTCTTTAATATCACTCTGGCCTATAACCCTGGTGCGGCCTTTAGCTTTTTGGCGGACCAGGGGGGCTGGCAGCGCTGGTTCTTTGCCATATTAGCGACCACCGTGAGTATTGTGCTGGTGGTATGGATTAAGAAGCTAAAAGAAGAAGAATATAGTTTGGGCTACCCTCTGGCGCTTATTCTCGGTGGCGCCGTAGGCAACTTGATAGACCGCATTGCCTATGGCCACGTGATTGATTTCTTGGATGTGTACTATCAAAACCACCACTGGCCGGCCTTTAATGTTGCCGATTCCGCGATCTGTGTGGGTGCGGTGTTGATGATTTGGTTGAGTTTTACGGAAGCAAAGGGGGCGGCGGCTTAGTCTATGCGGATAGGCTTCTACAGCCTATCCGCATTAAAACCGCTATGGCATAATCACCGCCATGGAAAAAACTCTCTCAAATACCAAAGTTACCCTTGCTAACCCCCGCGGCTTTTGTGCTGGTGTAGACCGTGCGATCGATATTGTTGAGCGTGCTCTAGAGCATTTTGAGGCCCCGATCTACGTTCGCCATGAAGTGGTGCACAACAAGCATGTGGTAGGCGAGCTTCGCGACAAGGGCGCGGTATTTGTAGAAGAGCTAGATGAAGTACCAGACAATGCTACGGTTATCTTCAGTGCCCATGGCGTATCCCGTGCGGTAGAACAAGAGGCCGAGCGCCGAGGCTTGCAAGTATTTGATGCCACTTGCCCCTTAGTCACGAAAGTGCACATGGAAGTCGCGCGCTACAGTAAGGCGGATAAAGAGGTCATCATGATTGGCCATGAAGGCCACCCCGAAGTAGAGGGCACCATGGGCCGCTATCTGAAAATGGGTGGCAAGGGCGAGATGTATCTAGTTGAAGACCCAGAAGACGTTGCAGCGCTAAAGGTTAATGATCCTGAAAACCTGGCCTTCGTGACTCAGACAACCTTGTCTGCGGATGATACGGCTGTAGTCATACAGTCACTGAAAGACAAATTCCCCTCTCTTGCCTCTCCGCGCAAGGAAGATATCTGCTACGCCACACAAAATCGTCAGGATGCAATGAAAGACTTGGTCTCTCATAGTGACCTAATCTTTGTTGTGGGCTCCAAAAATAGTTCTAACTCCAAACGCATGGTGGAAATAGGCACGAAAAATGGGGTGGATAGTTATTTGATAGATGGCCCAGAGGATATTGACCCTCAGTGGATTGACGGTAAAAAATCTATCGGCGTCAGCTCTGGTGCGTCGGCTCCCGAAATTCTGGTTCAGCGAGTACTCGATTATCTGGAAAATCTAGGCGCTGATATCACAGGCGGTCTAACCCGTGCCCCAGAAGGTGTAACCTTCTCGCTGCCCATCGAATTACGCGATTCTCGCTTGAAAATAGAGCGTTAGACGCCGCTTGTCGGCCTTTGTTATAAAAAAGGCTCTTTGTCAGAGAATCATTGGTTTTTATCAATTGTGTGCAGCTTTTATGTTTGTGTAGCACTATCATAGGAAAACTACTATGAGGTGAGCCATGAAATACTTTTTCTTAACATTATTGTTTTTTAGTTCTCTGTCTGTTGCGGTGTCTAATGAAGAGTGGGACGATTTTTGTAATCCAGAAGCAAGCGCTGCAGAAATCAAATCCTGCTATACCGCTGAGCGTATTTGTGAGCGACATGGATTTGAAACTGAGCGTTGCGAAAGAGTTCGACGTTCAGTTTTGACGCAAAAGGACTTTGACTCTAAATTTAGGCAAAAGAAGTAAAGGGTGTCTATGTTGACTCGAGGCCGACAGAATGGATTCACTCTTATTGAGCTAATGATAGTTCTGGTAATTATTGGTGTTTTTATGAGCCTTGCCGTTCCAGCATACCGAGCTGCCATCAATAATAGTGCCAGGGAAGAAGCAGCTATTAGCTTTGTTAATGCATTGGCGTTAGCTAGGAGTGAGGCTGTTGCAAGAGGCACTCGGGTTATGGTTGCGCCTAATGGCGCTGCGGACAATCCGGTTGGGACAGGGGCGTACTCTGGTGGCGTATGGTCAGTTCTATTGCAGAATTTGTCCCCAGCATTTGCGGGCGACCCAAGCCCAGTTATTGAGACTTATCAGGTTTCACAGGTAGATAGTGTTTCAACTGCAGCCCTTCCAGATTTAGATAGTCAATTTATATTCAGCCCTAATGGGACGTTAAATCAGACGGCAAGTGTAAATTTTTGTTTTGATAGTGGAGGGGCTTGCTCTCAGGTCCGCATTAATTTAGTTGGTCGAGCGCAAATCGCCGTGGTGGAACAGCCGTGAAAATAGTGATGAAAAAGAAAATGCTCGGGTTCACCCTTGTTGAGGTGCTAGTTGCCACAGTGATTATGGCGATTGGTTTGCTGGGGGTTATTAGCATGCATGGTAATGCTATTTATTTTACAAAGGACTCCGAGTCCCAGTGGGTCGCATCAGATAACGTATTTCGTATATTCGATACTATGCGAGTTAGGCTTAAGCCTCGGTTGAATAATAACTTATCCAACCGCTCTGCCGCAGCACTCGCTGCGATGCAGCAGTATGCAGTTGCTGGGCCAGGTGGAGTTAGTAATAACTGTCCTGCAATTATTGCTAACGAGCAAGATGAATTGCGTTGTATTCAGCGCGATTTAGAAAGTGCTTTGCCTGGCGGCAGAATTGAAAGCATTAGTATTAATGCAGGGGGCGTAGAGGCAGGTATGACCGTGCAAATTTCATGGCTAGCATCGTTTCAAAGCGAAGATGAAGCGACTGAATGTGCTGCTTTAGCTACGGTAGCTGATGGAGAGGTGTACTCAGATGCGAGTATTAATTCTGGGGTGTCTGTCGATGCTGGGTGTGGTTCTGCAAACGTAAGACAAGTTGCAAATTGGGTGATGGTTCCATGATGATGAGGCAAAAAAACAAAGGCTTTAGTTTAATTGAATTAATGGTGTCGTTGACCATTAGTATTACCTTTGTTGCGGCAGCGGCATCTCTGTTGGCAAGAAATAAAACTGACTATATTCCTCTTCGCGACAGTGCTCGTATGAATGAAGGGGCGATGGCTTCTTTTGACTTGATTAATCGAGAGCTCGAGCAAGCCGGTTTCTTTGGCGAGAATGAGGCGTTTCAGTCAATTGACTATGCAGCTGGTGGCGTTGCTGCGGCAAATCGTTTTGTAAACCACATGTACAATGCTCACATTGCCGTGCCAGCCAATTACAATTATCTATATGGTTTAAAGCGTACAAGAGCTGGGAATCGCCCTCTTAGTACGGCCGTTGAAGGCTTTGATGGAGACACCCCAAACGCGGGTTTCTATCCTTCGGGGGTAACTGTATTTGACGACGGTACTTTAATATCAGGTGAAGTATTGCCAGGTACAGATGCTATAACTATCCGGGGTGCAGCTGGGGGGCTGGTCAATATTAATGCTAACGACTTCAGCGGAGCGTTGATTGGTAATCGTGGGCCAGGTGTGCTCATATCACAGGATTCGGCAGTAGGAGCTAATACGCTACAACTACAAAGTGTCACTGGTTTGCCACAGCAAGGCTATTATGTCGTATATGACGGGCAAAATAGTGAGCTATTTAAAGGTGCTTTAAATGGTAATTCTGTTGTTATGCAAGACGATGCCCCAGCTAACAATATGCCCGGGAATGCCTTTGTCAATCCTTTTGCATCATTAATAGATGCAACAACAACATCAGAAAATGGGCAGGCTTTTGTTGTTTCTGCGCTGTTTACTCGCTATTACATTGGCAACTATATAAATCCTGACGGCGATCTTGTTCCCTCGTTATACAGAGAGTTTTATGACGAAAACTCCAACACTGTCGTGAGAAACTCTCCAGATGGCAGTGGGGGGCTAAATAGCCAAGTGTTAATCGAAGGCGTAGAAAACATGCAGATTACATATGCTGAAGATTTAGGTGCAAATGGTAGTGTTGATGTCTATGCGGCGGCAAATGATGTACAGAACTGGGCCAATATCAAGGCTGTAAAAATAGCCTTATTAGTGAGAAGTGAGACACAGAGTGCTGTTGATGCTACGACCGGAAGTAGGGACTATCAAGTCAATAACGAGTTAATAAATCCTGGTACTACGGACAGGTTTGTTAGAAAGGTGTACACGACTCAAATCGCACTGGATAACGGGGTATAAGCATGCAAAATATTAAAAAACAGCAAGGAGCAGCACTTATAACTGCACTGATTTGTTTAATGTTGGTTAGCATGATGGGTGTGATATCAATGCGCACGTCGGGGACGAATGCAAAAGTTTCAGCAAATGCAAAACAGGCAGCTCAAACCATGCACCTAGCAACAAGTGCTATTAATCAGTTTTTCATTAATCCGGCTGCCATTTGGAATTTACGCACGGTACAAAACGTGACAACAACATTCCCTCCTTCAACTATAGGGAATGCACAGGTTAATATTCAAGCTGAATACACGGGTGATTTCCCTTGCGCAATTACTGTTGGAGTATCAATAGCCCCAGGAAGTGATGGAGCTGTTGCAAATTGTATTTATTTTAGAGTGGCCAGCAATTATCAGAATAACTCTGGTGGAGAATCTACGTCGAGTGCGGGTTTCTGGTCTAAGAAGGATTAATGAGGTAACTGATCATGCAAGTTTCAATCAAAAATAATGTATATATGGTTTTAGTATCCATATTTTCTGCACTGACGTTGTCACCTGTGGCAAGTGCTTACGATACGGACATTTACTTTTCTAATGTAGCTGGCTCGGGCGGGACTGGGAGCAATCACGGTTCACAGCCGAATATTTTATTTGTGCTTGATACCTCAGGCTCTATGGGCTGGAATATGACCAAAGGCGACTACTCCACGCCAGTGCGTATGACAGAGCTGAAGAAAGCGATGAATGATATTATTGACGCCTCTCAAAATGTAAATATGGGCATCATGCGCTTTGGCCGAAGAGGCGGTGCCGTAGTATACCCTGTTGCGGATATTAATGCAGATGCGGGTTTGGTTGAGCTGCAACTTGAAGACAATAGCACCGAAATTATCAAAGGACCGTTTACGACAACCAACCGCGTGAGAGCGTCAAATGGAGACGCTAAAGAATTAATAGATACATCTAGAGCTGTTGACATATCAGGGGCGCTCTTGCCTGCTTTTTATGAGTTGGGTTCAGGTGTAGGCAGTATAGCTAAGTCGTTACAGGTACGTATTATAGATGGTGATGACGATGGAGAGGAGATAGTTGGTGTTACAAGATATGGCCCGACTCTAAATTTCTCGAATACGGCGCTAACTACAATGGTTGGAACTGATAAATCTAAAGACGATACGGATCTAAGGCTGTTAGGGTTTCGCTTTCGAGATTTAGATATTGCTCAGGGGGCGACTATTACAGATGCAAAACTTTGGCTACGTGCGACCCAAGAATGGAAAGGCGACGTTGCTTGGAACGTGTCTATTGATCAAGATCCGCAGTCAGCACCTTTTAATCCAAATGATCCTTGGGTAGGTTTAACCAGCCAATCGGGCATGTATCCTTTTCAAGGTTTCCGCGATGACTCGAGAGATAGTGGTGTAGTCGTTCCTTGGACAGAGGGTAAGGTCAAATCGAATAGGTGGACAAAATCGGACAACATTAATAATCTACTGCAACGTGTGGTTAGCGACCCTGGCTGGGTTAAGGGTAGTAATGCCGTTAGCTTATTCTTGTGGCCTGACCCTGACGAGGCGCCAACGAAGCTCCGCAAGAAACAGTTCCGGTCTGGAGACGATGGGACAGAATGGAGACGACCACGACTAAGTGTGAGCTACGTTGAAGATGCAAATGTAGTTGTCACTAAACAAAATACATTAGGTTTCCATTTTTCTGACCTGCGTGTTCCCCAAGGAGCCAAAATATTATCAGCTAAATTAGTATTGGCCTCGGCTCAATCAGGTAATTCACCTGTCGATATGCGTATTTACGCACAAAATTCTGGTAATGCAAATGCATTCCAGAATACCCCTGGTGATATATCTGGCCGATCAAAAAGTGGCGGGGTTCAGTGGAGCATTGACAGTTCAGTAGGTTGGGTAGTCGGTGATTTTTATGAAAGCCCTGACATTAGCTCTTTAATGCAGGCTGTTGTCGACAGGAATGACTGGTGTGGTGGTAATGATGCTGCGTTGATTTTAGAGGGCACTGGAAATAGGGAAATTTCAACCTTTGATGCAGACCCTGATTTGGCACCGAAGTTGATTGTGGAGTACGAAAACGAATTTGATGGCAGCGATACAGGCTGTACAGTTGACGAAACAGCGTATCAAATTAACACAGGTACTTCTGATGCAGACGAGAGTACTGGCTCGGGTTCTGTTGCTACGGGTGATGTGCTTGCTCGAGTGGGCGGCAGTCATTGGACTGGCTTTAACTTTTCTGGTATCCGTGTTCCAAATGGAGCAACTGTTGAAGGAGCAACACTAACTCTTAATTCAGCGGCAGCGGGTACTACAGCCCTAAACATTATGGCGCACGATACAGATAGCTCGGACACTTTCAGTTCAACAGCAGACAATATCAGTACGCGCCCGAGGACAAGTGCATCTCGAGCTTGGGTGCTCAATGCGCCTGCTGCAGATGTGGCGTTAACCAGTCCAGATTTTAGTAATGTGGCAAGTGAGATCATTCAGCGCCCAGGCTGGTTGTCAGGTGGAAACATCAGCTTGATATTAAAGCCTTCAGGCGGTGCTGCTCTGCCAGTTCACACATATGAGAAGTCGGTTTTTGACTCGGCGAGATTGAACTTACGCTATCAATACGACTTGGTTGTTAACATTGCTGGTGCAAGTGGAATAACGGTGAGACAGCGTTTGAAGGAAATTGTAAATGAATTGCCTGCGAGCGGAGGCACGCCTGCAACAGATGCTTTACATGAGGCTGTAAAATACTTGATGGGTGATACTGTTACATGGGGTAGCAACCGCTGGGGCAGTTCTTCAGCTAGGTTAAGCATTCCTGCCAGCTATTCACCTTTAGATGCATCCATTGATGATTATTCAAGTTCGTGCCCTGGGGGGGACTCAAATAGTTATCATTGTCGCTATCAAAAAATAGATGAGAACCCATTACCTAAGTATGTATCGCCTATTGTTAACACCTGCCAGAATACTTATGTTGTTCTTCTGTCAGATGGAGACCCTAATACACTGTACGGGGCAGGCGACATAAGTACTTTAACAAGCACTTCATGTTCTGGTGATGATACCTGTGGCGTCAGTCTAGCTAATTTCATGAAAAATAAAGACCTGTTACCGGATGGTTCGGCTACAGGGTTGCCAGGGTCTCAGAATGCAACTGTGAAAACGATCCGTTTTGCAAATGACGCCGACCCTACTTACTTGAAAAAAATAGCAGCAGCATCTAATGGCGGCACTCATACTGATCCTGAGGTTAAGGGTTTTTATGAAGCAGATAGCGCTGAAAAGCTAATTGAGGCATTTAATAATATTGTAGGTGAGGCGGTAAGCAAGCCACAAACATTTGCAGCACCTAGTGTAGCTTTATCAGCATATAACCGCTTACAAACCGGTAGTAATTTGTATTATTCAATGTTTTTGCCTTTAGTGTCGAAGCGCTGGGGGGGGAATATAAAGCATTATAAATTATCGGGTGCTGTGGGAGATATTGTTGGGCAAAATAATATTCCTGCATTTGAAGATGGCAATGTCAGTAAAGACTCACAAAGCTTCTGGAGTAATACTGGAACTATAGATGGAGACAAGGTTGATAGCGGCGGCTTTGGCGAACGGCTCACTGATGTGGGTTATGCAAGCCGAAGTGTTTATACATATACAGGCACATCTACACCGAGTAATGCAGTCATAAAAAATAATGACAATCTATTTGAACGTGGAAACTCTAAAGTATTAGCTTTGCCACAATGGTCTGGAGGGCTTTCCTCAGCGCAGAAAAATAATCTAATCGACTGGGCTAGAGGCAAGGATTTGGACGATAGTGATGGCGACGAATCTTTTGTCGACACCCGTTGGGTAATGGGCGACCCTTTACATGGACAGCCAACTTCTATCACTTATGACGGTGGTTCGGATGTTGACAGCAGTGCCGACGATACGGTTAAAATTTTCATTGGCACGAATGCTGGCTTTATACATGCATTGGACGCAGCAACAGGAGAAGAGCTGTGGTCATTCATTCCTCCAGAAATGTTAGCTATTCAGGATGAACTACGAGCTAATGTTGATGGCCCACATACATTTGGTGTAGATGGACGAATGACTTCTTGGGTTAATGACGTTAATAAAGATGGTGACATTACTAGTGCAGAAGGTGATAGCGTTATTTTGTATGTGCCATTTGGAAGAGGAGCACGATCTCTTTATGCTATTGATGTTACGAATGCAAATAGCCCTAAAATAGTATGGAAAATAGATGCATCTACAACAGGTTACACAAACTTAGGGCAAACTTGGTCTAAGCCAGTAACAGGAAAAATAAAAGTAGATGGTGTGGAAAAACAAGTATTAGTCATGGGGGGGGGATACGACACGGCATATGACGCACCAGGTTATAGCGGTGCTGCCAGCATCGGACGAGGTGTATATATTGTAGATGCACTGACAGGAGAGAGAATCCTTTGGATAAGCTCAGACTCCAGTGCAGACTTGACTGTTGCAGGGATGAATAGTGCAATTCCTTCTGATATTAGTGCTGTTGATATTATTGGCCCTGATAGGTTAATTGACCGCTTGTATTTCGGAGACTTATTAGGCCGTATGTGGAGAGTTGATTTAACAAATATAGGAAGAAGTGATGCAGGCCAAAGTATAGGTTATTTAATGGCTGACCTGAATGGCTCAGGGGCAGAGGCGGGGCGTCGATTCTTTAACCCTCCGGTCGTTGTGCCATTTGCAGATGAAGGCAACATTCCAGAGTACCTTTATATTTTGTTGACATCAGGCGATATCAATAATCCACTGGCTAAGCAGACGTTAAACTCGGCCTTTGCGGTTAAGGACGGTTTTGCACTGCTTGAGAGCAGTACGCCTAGTGTCTTAACGCTAGTCGAGGGTGAATCTAATGCTGCGAATGGGATTTTAAATGTCACGCGATATGTAAATACGAATCGCCCTGCTGATTTACCTAAGGGCTACTATTTCAATTTTGTAGATAATGCAGATGCAAATGTCGGTAGGCTTGGTTTGCAATCTGGCTTTGTAGTGAAAGAAGTAGATGATGAAGAAATAGATTATGTGTGGGGCTTTCCCGTATACGACCCGTCTCGCAACAACTCAGTGCCAGATCAAGCTTGTTCTAGCTCGGTGGTAGGTGAAACTGTTACTTATGGTGTATTCCTAAAGGATGGGTTTCCTGTAGAGAAAAAAGATGACGATGCCAATAGTACTAATCCGGATGACCGCGTTCTGAACCTTCCATCAGTACAAGGCATTGCTCCAACTCCGACAGAAGTGAGTACAGATGACTCTACAGATCCTCAGTGTGCAACGGTTAGCGGGTTTACAGTGTTGACATCGGTTGGAGAAAAACTCTGCTCTGGAGCTAACACAACAAATACTTATTGGTGGAGAAGTCGTTAATGAGAAAAAGTTTAGTTATAAGCAAAGGTTTTACATTGATAGAGCTCATGACTGTGGTTGCAATAATAGGTATTATTGCCGCCATTGCTGTTCCTCAGTATGGGTCGTATGTAAAGAGGGCGGACCGGCTGAATGCAATATCGGCTATTCAAAAGCTGGCATCAGAGCAGCAGCGTTTTCGTATTCAAAACAATGTGTATGCAACAACACTGACTCAATTGGGCTACACACTCAATGCGGGCGCAGTTGATATTGTTAATGGTAATAATGATGTTATTTATCAAATGACTATGGATGCAGCCGGTGTTACAGCGGCTTTAGGGCAAAAATATGCGGTCGTTGTTAATGCTGTCAATGCTCAGCTCGCAGACAGTTGTACGCAATATACTTTTAATAGCCAAAGTGTAAAGGGGGCAACGGCTACAGGAACTACTGTTCCTGCGGATGCTGTCGCTCACTGCTGGTAATATTACTTAGGAACTAATGTGGGGTAGAGATAGATATACTTCCGACTGCATCTCTAGCAGTCGGCTGGTTGCTCGGTCAAACTCAAAGGCCAAACGCTTTCCCTGATAGAGCCTTTCTATCGGGGCATCGGCTGAAATAATTAGCTTCACCTTTTGATCATAAAACACATCTAACAAATTCAGCATGCGTCTTGCGGCGTCGTTATTATCGTTGCCCATTTGCGGCATGTTGCTGAGTAATACACTGTGGTGCTCTACTGCAATTTCTAAATAATCTTCTTGCGAACGTGCGCTCTCGCACAGCTCGGAAAACTCAAACCAAATCACCCCTTCGGCTTCGCCCTTGTGAGCTATTTCGCGCCCGTTTACTTGTATAGTTCCAGTGGAGCAGGGCTCATTTGAAGTAAGTGCCTTGAATGCGTGCAGCATATCCACATCGGCTTGCTGGCCAAGTGGGGTGTGATAGGTGTGCTCTCGCTGCAGTGTGAGCAGGCGGTAGTCAGTTTGGTTGTCTAGTTCGATAGTCTGGCAGTGTTGTTTTAATGCCTGTATGGCGGGCACAAAGCGAGCGCGCTGTAAGCCGTCTTTGTACAAGTCATCGGGTGGGCGGTTGGAGGTGGTGATTAGCAGTACTCGGCGTTTGAACAGCTCTTGCATCAATATGCCAAGGATCATGGCGTCGCCAATATCATTAACATGAAACTCATCCAAACAGAGCACTCGGGTTTGGCCCGCTATTTTGCGGGCCACGCTGACTAAGGTGTCCTCTTGCCCTTGTAGCTTGCCTAGCTCGTCGTGCACCATGCTCATAAAACGGTGGAAGTGCATGCGCAATTTGTCTTCTTGCTCTAGAGTGTCGTAAAACAAGTCCATTAACATGGTCTTGCCACGGCCAACGCCGCCCCATATATACAGGCCTTGAATGTCTTCGCGCTGACCTTTTTTGCGAGAGAAGAATGAGGGCTTTTGCGTTTCTGACTCTGAGCTTAGGCGCCCTTGTAACTGATCATAAAGCTGCACAGTGGCATCCTGGATAGTGTCGTCTTGCAGTAACAGTTCTTGTTTACGCTGTTGGTAGAGTTCGGATGGTTTCACGTTAAGGCTCTCTTGGGAGAGCTAATTATATAGGCTACGCTGCGCTTGTGCAGTATTTGTCTAGGCAGGGTGCGCTAGCACTGTATGAAAATGTAGTGCTATGCGGATAGGTTGAGAAAGTCCTATTTACTGGGCAGTTGAATAGGCTGCTTAATAAACTCAGTGGCTTTTTCGACAGGTATTGGACGCGACAGGTAGTAGCCCTGTGCATAGTGACAGCCGAGGCGTTTGAGTAGCTTATATTGCTGCGCAGTTTCCACGCCTTCGGCTACCACTTCCATCTTAAGGTTGTAGGACAGGTCGATGATGGCTCGAATAATATCTAGTGAAGCTTGGTCATTCTGCATATGTTGCACAAAGCTGCGGTCTATCTTCAGAGTGTCTATAGGTAGGCGCTTTAGTCGAGACAAGGATGAGTAGCCCACGCCAAAGTCGTCAATACTAATACTTAGCCCCCGTGCGTGTAGGATGTTAAACATCTCCAGTGAGCGACCCGAATTTTGCATTAAGACACTTTCGGTTAGCTCTAGCTTGAGGTGACCGCTGAGGTCATTGCCGCTTAACAGGTTGCCGATGTGGGATAATATTTCCATATTGTCGAAGTGTAGACCGGACAAGTTAATGCTCATGGATAAGTCTTCAGCGTCTTCTATCGAACCCCTCCAGTCTTGTAGTTGAGCGGTAGCGTGATCTAGCATCCAGCGATCTAGCTCGCGCACAAAGCCCGTTTCTTCGGCTAGGGGAATGAAGTCATCGGGGAACATTAAGCCGCGCTTGGGGTGTTGCCAGCGCACCAGGGCCTCAAAGCCGACTAGTTTGTCGCGGGAGATATCAATGATCGGTTGGTAGTGTATACGCAGCTCTTTGTTTTCAATCGACTTGCGCAAGTCGGTTTCGAGCTTAAGTGTATACATGGCCTGTTCATGCATATCGCTATTAAAGACCGCGTGCTGGGCCTTGCCGTTGTTCTTAGCGTGGTACATGGCACTATCCGCATCGCGGATCATATCTTCGATATGCTGATAGTCTCGGTCGCTGTAGGCAATGCCTATACTGGCGCTGGTCACGCTCTCGTGGTTACCTAGCTGTATAGGTTGATTCAGTTCGCGCTGTAATTTGGATGCGATGTCGGTTGCGGCGTGTACATCGCTGATGCCGTCTAATAAAACAGCAAATTCATCGCCACCAAACCTAGCTACGTAGTCACCAGGTCGAATATTATCTACCAAGCGAGTCGCTACAACTTCTAATAATTGGTCGCCAGCATCGTGGCCGAGGCTGTCGTTGATGACTTTGAAGCGATCTAAATCTAAAAATAAAATGGCAAAGTTGTAGTAGGAATTCTGGTTAGATTTTTCTAGGCTGTGGCTAATCAGGTTTTTGAAGAAGCCCCGGTTCGGCAAGCCGGTTAAGTGGTCGTGGAAAGCATCCTGACGCAGCTGATTTTCTTCTTCGCGGTGCTGAGATATATCGACAGCATACAATTGTACTTGCGAGCTTTCGGTTTGAGCATGATAAAACCATTCCAAGGTGCGCTGCTCTAGGCTGAGCTCTGCATTGATTGCGGTGCCTGGGTTGGCGATAGCTTGGGTCACCAGCTTGGTATGGTTGTTGGGTAAAATGTCCGCCAGTTTGTTCAGCTTGAGTTCTGCGGCTAGGCGTTTGCAGGCGGGGTTAATGTACTGTGGCTTGCCGTTCGCTGCACAGCTCATGATGGGGTTAGGACTATCTTCGGGCATACTGGCGAGGCGACGATTCTCCTGCTCCATTAGTTCTCGCTCTACCTCTGCAGCGGCGCGGCCGGCAAATAAGCGCACGACGCGCAGGTCGTTTTCGCTGACGTCCATGGGGCGGCAACGCATAATAGATAGATAGCCATAGACGGTGCCGTCACGGTTCAGCATGGGAGCAGCTAAATAACCATTAATACCGTGCTCGGTGAGCCAGTCATTACCAGGGTATAGGCTGCAGGTGTCCTCTGGGTAGTAAACTAAATCACCTTCCAAAATTCTCACACAGGGGCTGCCCATTAGTTCGTAGTTGAAGTTTTTACCGAGTTGGTCGAGCTCCCAGTTGGCGATAACATTGACTTCACCCTTGCTTTCATTGATGCGGGCGATGTG
>Ga0105356_10002409_pt1 | contig 18636 bp, 19 predicted proteins | sample GOMGulsemesocosm_3_FD_83502 | JGI IMG/M metagenome (GOLD analysis project Ga0105356, IMG submission 83502) | Methane-oxidizing microbial communities from mesocosms in the Gulf of Mexico - GOM9D Gulf of Mexico | ecosystem: Environmental > Aquatic > Marine > Cold seeps | place: Gulf of Mexico... | reverse complement strand
TGGGAAGGCATCGTATTATACGAAGTAATTTCAACCACAAACGAATTTACCATATTGGTTGAAGAGAGCTTTGTTGACAAGGCTTTTTCGGCAATTAAAAGGGTTAAACAATAAGTTAACTCCGTACTTTCACCAGCTTATATGCAACCAAGTTCGTCAGCACAAAAGTTAATAATGAAGGAAATACCCATCCTAAATTATGTTCTGCCAATGGAATCGCATTTTTAATTCCAATAAGACTTGCTTCTGGAACAAAAAATCCAAGAAAATCGGGAATACTAAACACAAAAGCCGTCAACACTACGCCCCTAAACACAAGCTTGGTAGCGTATTTTTGAGATATCACATTTAAAAAAATCAGTACTACTGTTATTGGATAAATAAACATTAAAACTGGTAGAGCCACATTAATTATATAATGGACATCCATCTGTCCCACTAGAACCCCAATGACACAGGAGGCAATTGCGGTAATAAAATAAACTTTTTTTGACTCATTGAATAAGCCTTTAAAAAAGTCGGCTGTTCCAACAATTATTCCAACTGCAGTTGTAAAACAGGCTAGGGAGACTACCACACTTAAAAAAGTAGCACCAATATTACCTAATGTTTTTATACTTAATCCCGAAAGTAAAGCGGTACGTGAAATTCCGTCTTCGAATTGTGTGTTAAAATTAGCACCAACGACAATGAGTCCAGCATAAATTAGAAACAAACCAGCCATTGCAATAAATCCTGAACGGGCTATAATACTCTTCTTTTCCTCAAAAGAGGTATAGCCTTTAATATTTAAGGAAATAATAACAATGCCACCAGTAAGCAATCCTGCAAGAGCATCATAGGTTTGATAGCCTTCTAAAAACCCGCCTATTAACGGCGATTCAAATGTAGAGGCATTCATAACATCAATTGGCGAAAACAGGCCAATACCAATGATGACTAATAAAATAATTATGATTAAAGGGGTTAAATATTTACCCAGAATTTGAAGTACATTACTTCTATTCATAACGAATACAAAAACCAGGGCAAAGTAAATAGAACTTGTTAGTAATGAACTACTACCAAAATATGGTTGAATAGCCATTTCATGGGTTACCGCCGCTGTACGAGGGCAAGGTAAAGCAATAGCAATGGCATAGATAATAAGACAAAATATCAAACTGAATGTCGGTGATACTTTATTACCAAAATCCATCATTGTCCCTTGCAATCTGGCATGAGCGAAGAGGGCAAAAAACGGAATAATAGTAGCCGAAGCTATAAATCCAATCGCAACAATCCACCAATCTGGTCCAGAATTAAATCCTAATAGCGGAGGAAGAATTAAATTTCCCGCTCCAAAAAAAGCCGCAAATATTGCGAATCCAAAGATGAAGCTTTCTTTAGTTTTATTCATATTTCGAAATTATCTTTGTCCAAGATAGTAATTTAATTGAAAACTAATGAGCAGTTCTATAATATATAGAAACACACAAATTTATTATACCGATATTGGAAAGGGCAAAGTCGTTGTATTACTGCATGGTTTTTTAGAAAACTCAACCATGTGGAACGCTTTAATCCCAATACTATCAAAACATCACAGAGTTGTCACCATAGACCTCTTAGGCCATGGCAAAACAGAATGTATAGGTTATGTTCATAGCATGGAACTCATGGCTGAAACCGTAAACTCCGTACTAAAATTTTTAAGAATTAGACGCTGTATATTGGTTGGACATTCTATGGGAGGTTATGTCGCCTTAGCCTACTCCGAACTTTTTCCAGATACCGTTAAAGGACTTTGTTTAATGAATTCCACAGCTTTGGCCGATAGTGATGCACGTAAAAAAAATAGAAATCGCGCTATTAAAGCTGTTAAACAGAATCATAAAAGTTTTATTAGATTGTCTATTTCCAATTTATTCCGCCCCAAAAACAGAACCCTCTTCTCTAATGAAATCAAAATCATCAAGCAGGAAGCCCTTAACACGCCACTACAAGGCATAATTGCAGCATTAGAAGGCATGAAAATAAGAGCCGATAGAGAAGCCATTTTACATTTTGGCCCCTTCAAAAAAATGATGATTTTGAGTAAAAAAGATCCAGTTTTAGATTTTAAAACAACATTGAAACAAACGCAAAATACAGATGTTAAAGTTGTAGAACTTCCAGATGGCCATATGAGCCATATTGAAAATAAGAAGCTTTTATCCTACAATATAGTGCATTTTGTCGAAAATACATAATATTTTAACGGTATATTGCTGAAATTTACTAATTTACAACTCCCAAAACCTTACTATCATGAAAACTTCTACTTCAATGGAAATAGCTGGATCAAAATTATACTGCTCTGTATTTGGCCACCAATTTCAAGTTAGCAAAAACGTCACAAAATACATTAAGGAATATCGTTGTAACTGCTGCAAAAAACAGCTTACCACAAACGGCGATGGAAAACTTACCGAACTCACTCCGAAATTCGAGGAAATAAATAAAATTTTAGAACATATTTATAATAAACGAGTGCTTCGACTTCAACAAAGAATGTCAAAATCACAACCTTTAAAATTAGACAGTATTTCTGGATAGCTATAAAATCAAGCTTATAGAGTCTGGAATTTAGATCATATTTAGTCTAAAACATGGCTTTATGGGCTTTGAAACACAGTGCGTTTCGTCCTGAATAAAACACCTTTTAGCGATTCACTCTCCCTTTACAGGTATACTTCGCTCTATTTTCATACTTTTAACGCCCTCCTAACTAACTAATTAATTAAAAGTACAGAAATTTTGAAACAGATCTATTGCTCTCTATTTGGTCACGACTATGCCATCACTAAACACGTCACCTTTCACGTCAAAGAATATATTTGTAAACAATGTAAAGCACAAGTTACTACCAATGGAAATGGTGCCTTAACCGAGCTTAATACAACTCACAAAGAAATAAATATTGAACTTGAAAAAATGCATGCCAAACGCATACGCAGGAAGATCAATTTAGCCACAAATCAAGATGTGCTTTCAAAACATCAATTAGTCCATTAATATTTATCCTTTTTAGTTCTGCCTACTTTAAGCTATCTATAAAAAAACTACATCAAGTATATCTGGATATAAAAATGAACCTTATTTATCCAGGGCATTCCACCCTTGCGCTTGGATTTGTATTTTTGTATCGGCTCTAGTAACCAAGTGCATTCCTGCAGCCTTTTCCGTCATATATCCAATAACCGTCAAACTAGGATTGGCTTTAATTTTTGGAAAATCTTCTTGAGAAATTGTCATCAATAATTCATAATCCTCACCCCCATTAAGAGCGATAGTCGTACTATCTATATCGAACTCTTCACAGGTAGAAATAACCTGAGGGTCTAAAGGAATTTTACTTTCATATACATCACAACCCACATTAGACTGAGTACACAAATGCATAATCTCTGAAGACAATCCGTCGCTAATATCAATCATTGAAGTTGGTTTTACTTCCAAATCTTCTAAGAGTTTTACAACATCTTTTCGAGCTTCAGGCTTTAACTGGCGTTCTATGATATAAGTATATTTATCTAAATCAGGTTGATTATTAGGGTTTACTTTAAACACTTCTTTCTCGCGTTCCAATACCTGAAGCCCCATATAAGCACCACCAATATCTCCTGTTACCACAAGAAGATCATTGGGTTTAGCACCATTTCTATAGACTACATTTTCAGGCTTAATTTCTCCAATAGCGGTAATGGAAATCAGCAAACCTGAAGTAGAAGAGGTGGTATCCCCACCAACCACATCAATATCATAAACCTTAGCTGCAGTTTCAATTCCAGCATACAATTCCTCCAAAGCTTCTAAGGGAAACCTATTTGATACGGCTATTGAAACCGTTATCTGAGTAGCCTGAGCATTCATAGCGTATACATCAGACAGATTAACGACAACCGCCTTATACCCTAAATGTTTTAAGGGCATATAACTTAAATCAAAATGAACCCCTTCAACCAACAAATCGGTTGAAACAACAACGTTTTTAGTTCCAAAATTCAATACTGCTGCATCGTCTCCAATGCCCTTTATCGTACTTTTTTTACTAATCTTAAAATTTTTGGTTAAATGATCAATAAGTCCAAATTCTCCTAATTCACTTAAGGCTGTACGCTGTTGATTTTTATCTTCTATCATGCTGCAAAGATATATCAAATCCTTCGATTTCTTGAATCGAAACAAAATCAATAATCAAAAAAACATTTCATTTTCAAAGTCCTCTTCTGGGCTCTCTAAGAGTGCTAGTATTATTTGTTTTTAAACGCTTTAAATACGGGGTGAGTAACAGGTTTTTTAGCAATTCCTTTTGACTCAAAGTAGTTATCAAAAAAGTTCCAGGTCACCAATCCATCATCCGATTGTGGTTCTAACATATAAAAAATCAAGTTAGAAAGTGGCTGGGCCATATCAATCCAATAATCTCCCTTTTTAAAAGTCTTGGTCTTAGGTTTAAATTCACCTTCTAAGCTCGCCATATGGTGGCCTTCAAATTCACGTTTTGCTCTATTTAATTTAGACACAATAAACTCCTCTCCAACAGCCCTTTTAGACCTTTTTAGTCTTGTTATTATCACACCCTGTTTTTCTAAATGATCAACAATATGCTTCATAGATTTCGGTAAAAAATATCCTCTAGGCAGAGTGCTACTGAGTTTTATTTCAAACTTAGAGTAGTTTTCTACATCAGGAATCTCAATGATTTTACCTGAGCGCGAATATTTTGTTTCCCCTGCTTCGTTTTTAAAAGCGGTATAATCATAAGTTCTCAAATTAAATCTTTGTTCTAAGGCGACCATCTTAAAGCGCACTCCTTTTTTAATTTTCCCTGCATTCTGCATGACATTAGTAATGGCATCTTGAGTTGCCTTAGCATTGATCTCAGCCATTTTTCTACCATGATTATTTGTAAACTCGAGTATTTCCGCTACAAATCCGTAGGTCCCATTCATACGTTTATAAAAACGATCATGTGCAAATGCTTCACTCAATATTCCTACTTTATTTCGTAAGCCCATTTGATTTACAATATATCTGGGATGATGATTATAAGTATAAATCGCTTTTGCCGGCCAACCTTGTCTTAGCGAATATCCACCATAAGGTCCTAATTTAACTCCGTAATTCTTATCTATGGATTTTACGATACTTGGAAGCATCGTATTCCATGTAAAATCATAAGGGGCCTTTTCTCCCGCAGAATGATAACTTGGTGCATAGGTGACTCCATAACCATGCCATGTCCCGTTGGTGGTATGCAAGTCCACCAGCATTTCTGGGTCCCATTTAAGAATAACATTTTGAACCAAACCCTGAGTTTCTAAGCCTTCCATTTTGATGCCATCTCTATTTAAATCTAATCCTTGAGAGTTGGCTCTAATCCCTACTTTAACAGGACTATCTTCTTGAGACGGTCGCCTTCCTTGCTCCATTTTATCATTCGAGTCAGCATTATAAATAGGAGCAAAAATTACAATTTGATTTTCTAATAAATGGTTCTTATCTCCTAGTAAAATATCACGCATGAGTTGCTGCAAAATCTCCTTTCCTTCTACCTCACCGGAATGAATATTCCCTTGAATGTACATCACAGGTTTACCAGAGGCTTTTGCTTCTTCTGGAGAAGTAACCCTTGGATTTGCCATGACAACAACAGGAATTTCTTTCCCTTCTTTACTGGTTCCCATAAATTCCAAATGCAGCTTATCAGATTTGCTTTGGATCACTTTTATAAAGCGCATCACCTCGGCATAAGTAGATGTTTTTTGGTAATTAGACGTTTCAGGAGTTGTCATTAAACTTTCACTCCATGCTGCATTTTGTGCCGTTAGCTGTACACATAAAAGAAAGAGCATTAAATTAAATAAATGTTTCATTTGGATGGTCATTGGTTAGATGTTTCTTAAGTAATATTAAATGTAGTTTTTAGTTGAACAACACTTAAAATTTGCAAATAAAATTAACATAGAGTTAACTTTTATCAGAAATTACTTTTGGCATTCAGTATTCTATTAGCTTTAACATTTATTATTCTTCAGAATAATATTTATCTTTAAGAATTCGTTTTATAAACGTTTATATTTTAAGAATCCCCATATTTTAAATTGCATATAGTGAAACATCTCAATAAAATATCAAAGCTATTCTTTATTACAATTATAGGACTGCTATTATCGGTGACCTATCAAAGTTGCTCTGACAATGAAAGCGTTGAAGCACCTACTGTAATAACAGACACAGATTTAGACGGCATAAATGACGATCTTGACAACTGCCCTTTAATTGCTAATCCAAACCAAGAAGACGGTGATATTGATGGTATAGGCGACGTTTGTGATACCGACTTGGACAATGATGGGGTTTTAAATGCAGACGACAATTGTCCCTTAATAGCTAATCCAAACCAAGAAGACGCTGACTCTGATGGGATAGGCGATGTTTGTGATAGTGATTTCGGAGCCGTAGTATTGACACCTTGTGAAAATGGAATGGCTGGAATATATCCTTGCAATGATTACGATTTAATGGCACATATGAGTCTGACTGATCTAGGCGCTACAGGGTTAAGAGGAAACGATTCCTGGGGTTGGACAGACCCTTCTAATGGAAATGAATACGCCTTAGTAGGGCTTTCATCAGGCGTTGCTTTTGTAGACATTTCAAATCCCTTGACTCCAATACTGCTTGGAAACCTCCCAACGGCCACAATAAATAGCTCGTGGAGAGACATCAAAGTCTATAAGGATCATGCCTTTATTGTTAGTGAAGCTTTTAATCACGGTATGCAGGTTTTTGATTTAACAAAATTAAGAAACCTGACAAATACTCCGCAAACCTTTAGTCCAGATGCACATTATACTGGCTTTGGAAGCGCACACAATATTGTTATAAATGAAACATCTGGTTATGCTTATATCGTTGGAACAGACAGATCGGGGACTTACGCTGGAGGCCCTCTTTTTATAAATATTCAGAATCCAATAAACCCTATTGATGAAGGCGGTTTTACAGGTTATTCTCATGATGCCCAAGTAGTGACTTATAATGGTCCTGACACCGATTATACTGGAAAAGAAATTTTAGTTGGCAGTAATGAAAATGAAGTTGTAATTGTTGATGTTACCGATAAAGCAAATCCTATTCAAATAGCAACGATTAACTATAGCAATATAAAATACACACATCAGGGGTGGTTTACAGAAGACCAAAAATACTTTATTGTTGGAGATGAGCTCGACGAAACAAATTTTGGCAATAACACTAGAACTTTAGTTTTTGATTTTACAGATTTAGACAACCCAGTGAATCATATGGAATATTTTGGACCAACGTCTGCCATTGATCATAATGGATACGTCAATGGAAACCTGTATTTTCTGGCTAACTATAAGGCTGGAGTAAGAGTTATAGATCTCACAAACATCAGTAGTAGTTCCATGTCTGAAGTCGGATATTTTGACACCTATCCATCAAGTGACACCGTAGGATTTAGTGGTGCTTGGAACGTATATCCGTACTTTTCTAGTGGAAATATTATTATTAGTGATTTGCAAGGCGGATTATTCATTATTAGAAAGAGCGGGACATAATTAAGTAAAAATGACAAACACGATTAAATATTTTTGCTTTTTTCCAATATGTCTACTATTATTCACCTGTTCTACAGATGACAATTCCAGTAATAAATTTCCTTTTACCGGGACATTGGATTGGTCTAAAACATTTGGTGGTTCTCAAAACGACATTGCGCATTCAGTAATTCAAACACAAGACAACCATCTTGTGGTATTTGGCTATACGGGCAGTAGTGATGGAGATATCGTTGACAAGACTAATGATGCATATGATTATTGGCTTATTAAACTAGACCTTGAAGGCAATCTTATTTGGAGCAAGACTTATGGCGGTAGTGGAGAAGATAAAGGTGAAAAAGTGATAGAGACGAGTGATGGTGGCTTTGCGATTGTAGGATTTAGCAAGAGTTCCGATGGAGACGCCAGTAACAATGAAGGGTTTCATGACAATTGGATCCTCAAGCTCGATGGTTCAGGGAACATTTTATGGGAAAAAAGCTTTGGTTTTGCGGGTCATGATCATGCTTATTCTGTGCTACAAACTAATGATGGTGGATTTTTTATGACTGGCTTTCTGGATGTCACTGCTTCTGGCGGGGAAGGAAATAGTCGGATACAAAATACACGACATGGTGTTGGTGAATTCTGGTGTCATAAATTAGATGCCAATGGTAACATCCAATGGCGGAAATTTTTTGGAGGCTCGAGCAATGACCGTTCATTTGATGCGGTACAAGCCGATGATGGTGGTTTTGTGATCACTGGATTTTCTGAAAGTAATGATTTTGATATTTCAAACAACCAAGGCTCGTATGATTATTGGGTCATAAAACTGGATGTATCTGGAAATTTAATATGGGAAAAATCAATAGGAGGAACGGAAATAGACCAATCTAGGGGCATCGTAAAAACAGAGGATAACGCCTATATTATTGCGGGAAATTCTTTTAGCACCGATGGAGACATCTCTTCCAATATAGGTAGTTCAGATTTTTTTCTTGTCAAATTAAATGACAGAGGCGCTATCGTATGGAAGCAAAACTATGGAGGGTCAGATTTTGATTATGCTACGTCAATTAACAAAATACGAAATGGCTTTGTAGTTTCTGGCTATTCTAAAAGTTTCGACAATCAATTAACATCTAATTATGGGGAAACTGATTTTTGGGCAATAACCATAGACTCTGATGGCGGCCTAATTTGGCAAAAAAACTTCGGAGGATCAAATATGGATCTTGCATTCGACAGCATTGAGACTTCAGAGGGCGCAATTATTGTCGTTGGAGAAACTGAAAGCACCGACAATGACATTCCGGATAACAAAGGATTAAAAGATGTTTTAATAGTTAAGATCAACTAATCCATAATCGATTTCTTTAGAAACCATTTAAACGGCGATTAGCATCCCTTTTTATTTGAACTAGTATAACAAAAATCAATCCTAGTATTGGCTAATATAATGTTAGGTTTTAATATAAAACACTACTTAAATTGTATATTTGTACCCTATTTAGAATAAATCTAATTGACGCTTATGATTAAAGTATCTGAAACAGCAAAGAAGAAAGTCATTGAACTTATGCAAGACGAAGGCTATAATACGGCAACTGACTATGTTAGAGTTGGTGTTAAAAGTGGCGGTTGTTCAGGATTATCCTATGACCTTAACTTTGATAATAAGCAGCAAGAAAATGACAAAATGTTTGAGGATAATGGCGTAAAGATCATTGTAGATAAAAAAAGCTTTTTATACCTCATCGGAACAACACTAGAGTATTCTGGAGGATTAAACGGAACAGGTTTTGTATTTAATAATCCAAACGCCAATCGTACTTGCGGATGTGGCGAAAGTTTCTCTTTATAAAATATTATAATGAACAAGTATACTGAAGACGATTTAAGAGAAGAGCTTAAAACCAAGGAATATGAATATGGTTTTTATACAGACATCGATTCTGAAACCTTTCCTATTGGTTTAAATGAAGCTATTGTTCGTGGAATTTCCAAAAAGAAAGAAGAACCAGAATGGATGACGGAATGGCGTTTAGAAGCCTTTCGAGCATGGCAAAAAATGGAAGAGCCTGAATGGGCAAATGTAAACTATGAAAAACCTGATTTTCAAGCCATATCCTATTATTCTGCTCCTAATAAAAAGCCTAAATACGATAGTATTGATGAGGTTGACCCCGAATTATTGGCCACTTTTGAAAAATTAGGAATCTCCCTCGATGAACAAAAAAAATTAGCCGGTGTAGCAATTGATATTGTTGTTGACTCTGTTTCTGTCGCTACAACTTTTAAGAAAACACTAGCTGAAAAAGGAATTATTTTCTGTTCTATAAGTGAAGCCATAAGGGAATACCCAGAATTGGTGAAAAAATATATAGGAACTATAGTCCCTCAAAAGGATAATTTTTACGCAGCTTTGAATAGTGCTGTGTTTAGTGATGGTAGCTTCTGTTACATTCCAAAAGGCGTACGTTGTCCAATGGAATTATCAACTTATTTCAGAATTAATCAAGCAGGAACAGGTCAGTTTGAACGCACGCTAGTTATTGCTGATGAAGGTAGTTATGTTAGCTATCTTGAAGGTTGTACGGCTCCAAGTAGAGATGAAAATCAATTGCATGCTGCAGTTGTAGAACTGATTGCACTTGATGATGCCGAAATAAAATATAGCACGGTACAAAACTGGTATCCAGGAAATGCTGAAGGTGTTGGTGGTGTTTATAATTTCGTAACCAAACGAGGTTTATGTGAAACTAATGCTAAAATCTCTTGGACACAAGTAGAAACAGGATCTGCAGTAACATGGAAATATCCTTCTTGTATTTTAAAAGGGGATAATTCTATCGGTGAATTTTACTCTATTGCGGTAACAAATAATTACCAACAAGCTGATACGGGAACAAAAATGATTCATTTAGGAAAAAACACTAAATCAACCATTATCAGTAAAGGAATTTCTGCAGGAAAATCACAAAATAGTTATCGCGGATTAGTTCAAATAAGTTCACGTGCAGACAATGCCCGTAATTTTTCTCAGTGTGATAGTTTATTAATGGGAAATGAATGTGGAGCTCACACCTTTCCATATATCGAAGTTAAAAATAAATCTGCTCAAATTGAACATGAAGCTACGACGAGTAAAATTGGAGAAGACCAAATATTTTATTGCAACCAAAGAGGTATAGAAACCGAAAAAGCAATCGCTTTAATAGTAAATGGCTTTAGCAAGGATGTATTAAATAAACTTCCTATGGAATTTGCAGTTGAAGCTCAAAAATTATTAGAAATAAGTTTAGAAGGAAGTGTAGGTTAAAAACAAAATCAATATGAAAAAAGTATTATTATTAGTATTCGCATTAACAGCTTTAAGCAGTTGTAAAAATGATACAAAAGCTGAAGAAAAAAATAATTCTGATAACAACATAGAGAAGGTTGTATCTCAAACTGAAGAGCTTAGTTTAATAAAAGGTGTTTTTGTTTTTCTAGATGATGCTGCCGTTTTGCAAACTAAAAATGACGTCTACTCAGTGATTATTAATGATAAAATGCACGAGTTAAACACTCAAGTACAAAAATATAAAACTGAAGCTACCGATATGATTCCTGTGGAATTAAGAGGGAAAATCACTCCAAAACCTGAAAACGAAGAAGGATGGGCATTTCGAGTAGAAATTAAAGAAATAATAGCCGTTAGCAAGCCAAATCCAGCAGACGGTGAAATGATAACTATAGGTAAAGAATAATATGTTAAAAATAGAAAACCTACACGCAAGTGTTGAAGACAAAAGTATTTTAAAGGGCATTAATCTAGAGATAAAAGCTGGAGAAGTACACGCTATCATGGGGCCAAATGGCTCTGGAAAAAGCACCTTAGCCTCAGTTATTGCTGGAAAAGAAGATTATGATGTCAGTAAAGGAGATATTTTTCTTGAAGAAGAAAATATTGACGAATTATCGGCTGAAGAGCGCGCCCACAAAGGCATCTTTCTATCCTTTCAATACCCAGTAGAAATACCAGGAGTTTCAGTTACTAATTTTATGAAGACTGCTATTAACGAAACTCGAAAAGCAAGGGGCTTAGAAGATATGCCTGCAGGAGAAATGCTCAAATTAATTCGCGAAAAATCAGAACTGCTAGAAATAGATAGAAAGTTTTTGTCTCGATCATTAAACCAAGGGTTTTCCGGAGGTGAAAAAAAACGAAATGAAATTTTCCAAATGGCAATGTTGGAACCTAAACTGGCTATTCTCGATGAAACCGATTCTGGTCTCGATATTGACGCACTTCGAATTGTTGCCAATGGTGTAAATAAATTAAAAAGCAAAGACAATGCGGTAATTGTAATAACGCATTATCAACGCTTATTAGACTACATTGTTCCAGATTTCGTACATGTTATTTACAATGGTAAAATCGTAAAGTCTGGTACTAAAGAATTAGCACACGAGCTTGAAGAAAAAGGTTACGATTGGATTAAACAGGAAGTGAACGCGTAAATATTAGTTTACAGATCACAGCACCCAGATATCATTGATTAACTGAACGCTGACTTCTGAAGACTAAATAATGAAGACCGAAAAACATGGATTTAAAAGAAAAACTCATATCATCATTTCTTGCATTCGAAAATCAAGTAGATGTCGATGCCTATGTGCATGACATTAGAAGTGAGGCCATAAAAACCTTTGAAGACCAAGGGTTTCCCTCTAAAAAAGATGAAGCTTGGAAATACACATCATTAAATGCTGTGCTAAAACATGATTATAGTGTATTTCCCAAACAAGAAAATGCTTTAGAATACGGTGATATAAAAAAATATTTCATCCATGATATAGATACCTATAAAATTGTATTTATTGATGGGAAATATTCTTCCCACCTATCACAAACCACTCATGACGGGATGGATATCTGCTTAATGTCGGCGGCCTTAGCTAAACCAAAATATCGCTTGGTTATTGAGAACTATTTTAATAAAACAGCGACAAAAGACAGTATTAGTTCATTAAATACCGCATTTTCAAATGAAGGTGCTTTCATCCATATTCCAAAAAATAAATTGGTACAAAAGCCAATTCAAATCGTTCATTTTTCTACAGGGAATGAATCGGCAGTCATGTTACATCCACGTAATTTGATTGTTGTCGAAGAGAATTCCCATGTTCAAATTATTGAACGCCATCAAAGCTTAACCGACAATCCCGTATTGACAAACTGTGTCACCGAAGTTTTTGCAAAAAAGAGAGCCATTATTGATTATTATAAAATTCAAAATGATAATTCTAATGCGTCTTTAATTGACAATACCTTTATCAATCAAAAAAAGGAGAGTCATTGCTCTGTACATACCTTTTCATTTGGAGGGAAATTAATTAGAAATAACCTTAATTTCTACCAAAATGGAGAGCGTATAGATTCTACCCTTAAAGGGATTACTATCATTGGAGACAAACAGCATGTAGATCACAACACGCTTGTGCATCATATAGAACCTAATTGTGAAAGTCATCAAGATTATAAAGGGATTTTTTCAGATAGCGCTACGGGTGTATTTAACGGCAAGGTTCTTGTTGAAAAAGAAGCACAAAAAACCAATGCTTTTCAAGCAAACAATAATGTTTTACTCAGTGATAAATCGAGCATAAACACCAAACCTCAACTTGAAATTTTTGCAGATGATGTTAAGTGTTCTCATGGTTGTACTATTGGTCAATTAGATGATGATGCTATGTTTTACTTACGCTCAAGAGGTATTCCTGAAAAGGAAGCTAAAGCTTTACTTATGTATGCCTTTAGTAATAATGTCTTGGATTCGGTAAAAATCCCAGAACTCAAAAACCGTATAAACAGGCTAATAGCTACAAAACTAGGCGTAAATATCGGGTTTGATCTTTAAATGAAAAGCACCACAGAACATAATACAATTGCTATCGAAAATATTCGAAATGACTTCCCAATACTTTCACGTAAAGTAAACGGAAAGCAACTCGTTTATTTTGATAATGCAGCAACATCACAAACACCTCAAGTGGTGATTGATACCATTGTAGATTATTATTCAAACTACAATGCTAATATACACCGTGGTGTACATACGCTAAGTCAGGAAGCAACCGATAAATACGAACTCGCCAGACAAAAAATACAGTTACATTTTAATGCTGAAAAATCGCATGAGATCATTTTAACCTCTGGAACAACCCATAGTATTAATTTAGTTGCCAATGGATTTGCTTCATTCTTAAAACCGAAAGACGAGATCATTGTTTCTGCCTTAGAACACCATAGTAATATTGTACCATGGCAGATGCTCTGTGAAAAAACTGGAGCAATCCTTAAGGTTATCCCTATGAATCAAGAAGGCGAGTTGGTGCTGTCTGTTTTCGAGGAAATCCTTTCTGATAAAACAAAACTTGTTTTTGTAAATCATATTTCAAATGCTTTGGGCACCATAAACCCAATTGAGACCATTATTAAAAAAGCACATCAAGTTGGTGCTGCAGTTTTAATTGATGGCGCACAAGCATGTCCACATCTGAAACCAGATGTTCAAGCCTTAGATGTAGATTTTTACGTAGCCTCAGCCCACAAAATGTGCGGACCAACTGGTATTGGAATGCTTTATGGAAAAGAATCTTGGCTTAACAAACTCCCTCCTTATCAAGGTGGCGGTGAAATGATTGCCGAAGTCTCTTTTGAGAAAACAACATACGCCGATTTACCACATAAATTTGAAGCTGGAACTCCAAACATCTGTGGAGGAATTGCTTTTGGTGCTGCTATTGATTACATGAACAGCATTGGATTTGATGCTATTGCAAATTATGAAAGTGAATTATTAGCTTATGCTACCCAAAAATTACTGAAAATTGAAGGTTTAAAAATTTACGGCACATCAAAACAAAAAACCTCTGTAATATCATTCAATATTGGGAGTATACATCCCTATGATATTGGAACCATTGTTGACAAACTTGGTATTGCCGTTAGAACGGGTCATCATTGTACACAACCTATTATGGATTTCTATAATATTCCTGGAACAGTGAGAGCCTCTTTTTCCTTTTATAATACCAAGGAGGAAATTGACATTTTTGTTACTGCAATAAAAAGGGCCGCAACAATGTTGTCTTAGGGCGATTTCAATCCTTTTTTGTGGAGTTTCACAAAAAGATTATACAGCTATTACTTTTTGCATAACACAAAAAAGCGACTTCTCTATTGCGGTCGGAAGCCTTAAATTCAAAGGGGATTTCGCTTTGGCTTCGTTTTTGCTCATTATAGCTTACATGCATAAATCCCTAGTAATATGAAATTTTTATTAGTCTTAATAACTCTGGTTTCCATTGCCAAAGAATGCAATAACAAAAAGGATTCTATAAATCTAGCCACACAGAAAGCTCAAGAGAACACAACTATTATTTACAGTATGTATTCGAGAGGTTTTTTTGAGGAAATCACTTTGTCTAAAGAGTATTTTACGATTTGTCATGACAGAGCGAGGAAACATATTAAAACTTACAAAAACAATATGGCTAACTGGGATGAATTTTTAGAACTATTAGCTGAAATAGACCTTAATAACTTAGCAAATCTCAAAGCTCCCACAGAACTGAGAAAGTCTGATGGAGCGGCATATGCGGCTTTAATAATAAAAGAAAATGCTAAAGAAATAAAGTCGAGTAGTTTTGATCATAGATACCCTCCTACCGAAATTAAAGCACTCGTAGAAAAGCTCTTATCTTTCAAGAAAAACACTTTAAAACAATAAAGGATTTGTATTTTTGTACAAAATAAACGCCTGTGATCATTCAAGATATACAAAACGAAATTATTGATGAGTTCTCCATGTTTGACGACTGGATGGAACGTTATGAATACATGATTGATCTTGGTAAGTCCATGCCATTAATTAACGACCAATACAAAACTGATGACAATCTTATAAAAGGCTGTCAAAGTAAAGTCTGGGTTCACGCAGAAATGACCGACAAGGCCGTTATTTTTACTGCAGATAGTGATGCTATCATAACCAAAGGCATCATCGCAATACTCATACGTGTATTTTCAAACCAGCATCCTAAAGCTATCATTGAAGCAAATACAGACTTTATAGATGAAATCGGTTTAAAAGAACACTTATCGCCTACCAGAGCAAATGGCCTTGTGAGTATGATAAAACAATTAAAAATGTATGCTTTAGCATACCAAACACAATTAAACTAATGAGTACAGTAGAATTAGATACCAATGCACTTGGTGAAAAAATAGTACGTGTTATAAAAACGATATTTGACCCAGAAATCCCTGTCGATATTTATGAACTTGGATTGATTTATGACGTTTTTGTAAACGAAGATTTCGATGTTAAGGTTTTAATGACCTTAACGACTCCTAACTGTCCTGTGGCCGAAACATTACCGATGGAGGTTGAAGAAAAAATTAGATCTATAGACGAAGTTAAAAGTGCTGAAGTCGAAATCACATTCGATCCACCATGGACTCAGGATTTAATGAGTGAAGAAGCAAAATTAGAACTTGGAATGCTCTAATTACAACTTATCTTTATAATTAATTTTAAGAAACAACTTTAGATGGCAGACGAAATCATCAATAGAGTGGCTAATAGTGCCCTGATTACTATCGACCTTGAAGATTTTTATCCTCAAGGAAATCGCGTGTCGTTTGATATTAAACAGTGGCTTTTTGAAGGCTTAATTCTCAAAGAAAAAGATTTCAGACTGGCAGTAAAAACACATGACTGGTCCCAATACCAAGGTGAATTTGTAGCACTTACCTGCTCGACAGATGCAATTATTCCTGCCTGGGCGTTTATGTTGCTCACTACGCATTTAGAACCCTTTGCTAACAAAGTTGTGATTGGTAATCTAGAGGTATTAGAAAATTCAATATTTCAATCGATCATCGACACCATGGATGCCTCAAAATTTAGCGATGCCTCCGTAATCATAAAAGGCTGTTCTAATAAACCCATTCCACCAAATGCCTATGTTATGCTAACCAGCAAATTAAGGCCAATGGTTAAATCTATTATGTATGGCGAAGCCTGTTCATCAGTTCCATTATATAAAAAGGCAAGATAAATAGTAGACCAAGATTAAAAACCTATTCAATATACTGATCTTAATTGCAGTTTGAATATTAAAATGAGCCTCACTAAAGAATCATAAAAAAAGCGCCAATGGCGCTTTTTTTTAGGCTTGATTTTCATCATAATCCGGATATAGAAAATGATTATATGGAAAACGCGTAATGTGAATTTCTCTTACTTCATCATATACCCGTTTCTTAAAATCTTCTAAATTACTCTTATTGATAGCCGAAATAAATAGTGCATTATTGCCTACTTTATTCATCCATGTATTTTTCCATTCTTCTAAACTGTAATTCACCTTCGACCTAACAGCTATTAAATCCTCGTCATCAAAAGGCTCTGGCTCATAAGCATCAATCTTATTAAATACCATTATCGTGGGTTTATCTGAACTTTGAATTTCTCCTAGAATTTTATTTACAGACTCTATTTGATCTTCAAAGCTAGGATGAGAAATATCTACAACATGCAATAATAAATCAGCTTCCCTAACTTCATCAAGTGTACTTTTAAAAGAATCCACTAACTGTGTTGGTAACTTTCTAATAAATCCTACGGTATCACTCATTAAGAAAGGAAGGTTTTTAATTACCACTTTTCTCACGGTTGTATCCAAGGTTGCAAAGAGCTTATTTTCTGCAAAAACCTGAGATTTACTTATGACATTCATCAAGGTCGATTTGCCGACATTGGTATACCCAACTAGAGCTACTCTAACCATCTTACCTCTGTTCCCACGTTGAACAGCCATTTGCTTATCAATGGTTTTTATCTTGTCCTTTAATAATGCAATTTTATCACGAACAATACGTCTATCTGTTTCGATCTCTGTTTCTCCAGGTCCACGCATTCCAATACCTCCTTTTTGCCTCTCAAGGTGTGTCCACATCCCTTTCAATCGCGGTAATAAATATTGACATTGAGCCAATTCCACCTGAGTTCTCGCATAACTAGTTTGGGCACGTTGTGCAAAAATATCGAGGATTAAGTTTGTTCTGTCTAATACTTTACATTCGAGGATAGCACTAATATTACGTTCTTGTGCGGGAGATAATTCATCATCAAATATGGCTGTACTTACATCATTGGCAACGATAAATTCACGTACATCTTCCATTTTCCCTGTACCAATAAAGGTTTTAGGATTAGGCATGTCTATTTTTTGAGTAAATCGCTTTATAACTTCACCTCCTGCGGTATAGGTTAAAAACTCTAATTCGTCCAAATATTCTTTAGAAGAATCTTCATCTTGCTCTCTCGTTATTACACCTATTAAAACCGCCTTTTCCAAAGTGATATCTTTCTTTTCTATCATACCTTAAATTGAAGTACAAATGTACAAATAGAAATTTTCTCCTGTTAAAAAACAGCAGATTACATTTGGGTTTTTCTATAAAAACCGCATAAGCTTGGCTCATTTTAGTACTTTAGACTCTTCAATATCATTTTAGGCATAGTTTGAATACCACTATGCAATAATAATTTTATGACCTTTCTAAAATTAAAAAAAAACACGGCGACAGAATATCATACAATTGCCTTTTATAATCTCGAGAATTTATTCGATACTTTCGATGATAAACTCACAAATGACAATGATTTTTTACCAAAATCAGAAAGGCAATGGACTCAGAAACGATATCGAAAAAAACTCAATAAATTAGGGAAGGTTATTTCGAAAATTGGCGCAAAAACCTCTGGAAAAACGCCAGTAATTGTTGGATTAGCAGAAGTAGAAAACAGGTTGGTTGTTTCCGAATTAATCACCTCTAAATCACTTAGAGACAAGTCTTTAGATTTGGTTCATTTTGATTCCCCCGACAATAGAGGTATTGATGTTGCACTAATCTACAATACAGAGTATTTTAAGGTTGAAAACACTGAAGTTTTTCCATTATATCTCATTGATGCCT
>Ga0105356_10002408_pt1 | contig 18637 bp, 18 predicted proteins | sample GOMGulsemesocosm_3_FD_83502 | JGI IMG/M metagenome (GOLD analysis project Ga0105356, IMG submission 83502) | Methane-oxidizing microbial communities from mesocosms in the Gulf of Mexico - GOM9D Gulf of Mexico | ecosystem: Environmental > Aquatic > Marine > Cold seeps | place: Gulf of Mexico... | reverse complement strand
CGCCGTCTAAAACTGCAACACAAGAGTTTGTTGTACCAAGATCGATACCGATAATTTTGCCCATCGGGGTATTCTCCAAAATAATGCCAAAACAATGACTAAAATGATTAAATTTAAACGTTGAGTTAAGTGCTGTTAGTTCTAGTGAACTTAAAAACACTACATATATTGTTACAACGTTTGTTACTTAAAATTAAATATGGGGGTGCAATTTGAAATGCCAAGGGGCAACATGAAAAAAAATGCATTTTTTTTTGTTTTTTTTCATTTTCCTCACTTTTTATACTGATTAAGACTCTATAACGTCATTTTTTATTCAATGAGCCAGTTATTACCTCATTTTTCCAGCAATAATTCTCATTAAACTGATTTATCATTGATGGCATCAAATGCATTATGCTAATACCAGTTCCATTTAATAGCTGATCATCTGTACTAGTTATTTATTTCCTCGCACAACAAGTTCACGTAATTAACGGAAATGGTTTAATTCCCTGAGATAGCTTTGTTGGTGGCATAAAAAAACCACTGCAAGCAGTGGTTTTATTTAGCAAAGCGAGGAGTTATTAGGCGTTAGTATCAACGCTGCTGGCTTTAGCTACAACAACCATGGCAGGACGTAATAAACGGCCATTAAGCTCAAAACCTTTTTGCATAACATCGATTACTGAGTTTGGCTCTGCACCAGGAACTTCAATCATAGTCATTGCTTGATGCAGTTCAGGGTTAAATGTTTCCCCAACTGGGTTAATTGTTTTAACGCCAGATTTATCAAGGGCAGCCAACATGCTGTTGAGAGTCATTTCAATGCCTTCAACGATTGCTTTTGTATGCTCGCTTTCTTTATCAGCAGCACTTAAAGCACGCTCTAAATTATCAACAACTGGTAATAATTCATTGGCAAATTTGTTTAGTGCAAATTTATGCGCTTTTTCGACATCTAATGATACACGGCGGCGCATGTTTTCAACTTCAGCTTTACCACGTAATACACCGTCTTGTTGCGATGCAACTAGCTCTTTAGATGTTTGCAGTTCTTTTTCAAGTTCAGCAATGCGGGCCGCATCTGCTGATACTTCAACTTCACCTTCAATCTCTACTTGTTCAATACTTTCTTCACTTTCAAGGTTTTGTGCATTTAAATCTTGTTCGCTCATATCTCTTCCAAACATTTGTACAATATTAATATCCATTATTATGGGGATCATAATAAATCATTCAAGGGTTAATGAAGTAAAACACTGATAATAATTTTGTTATAGCCAATTCTTATTCCGCTGTAGCAATGATCAAGAGTCTAGGTATACTAATAACACGTTCAAAGTTTTTGAAATCATTATGAAAGCGCTTTTTAATACCATTGGTCTCATTGGCAAAAGTCATCACCGTGAAACCAGCGAAACAATATCACATCTTATTCAATTCTTGTCTGATCAAGATTTTGAAGTCTTAGTCGAAGAAAATTCAGTAAAAGATCTTGCCCTAACACCTTCGCAACTTGCACCATTAGCAGATATAGGCAAGCGTTGTGATCTGGCCATTGTCGTTGGCGGTGATGGGAATATGTTAGGTGCTGCTAGAGTTTTGGCGCGCTTTGACATTGCCGTTGTTGGTATTAATCGTGGTAATTTAGGCTTTTTAACCGATATTGACCCAGACAATATTGAGGGGCCACTTCAAGCGATTCTTGGTGGAGAATTCATCACTGAAAAGCGCTTCCTTTTAGAGATGAATATTTTTCGTCATGGTGAATTAAAAAGCACCAATAGCGCGATGAACGAAGTCGTATTGCATGCAGCCAAAGTGGCCAACATGATTGAATTTGAACTCTACATTGATGAGTTATTTGTTTATCATCAACGTTCTGATGGTTTGATCACGGCTACACCAACGGGTTCAACCGCCTATTCACTATCCGGTGGCGGCCCCATTTTAACGCCCAACATGGACGCCATCTCATTAGTGCCTATGTTTCCTCACACTCTAAGTTCACGGCCTATTGTTATTGATGGCAACAGTAACATTAGCCTGCGTATACCTAATTATTTATCAAGTAATGTGCAGGTTAGTTGTGATGGTCAAATAAGTTTAGACGTGCTGCCCGGTGACGAAATTAAAATATCTAAGTGTGAAAATCAGTTACGACTAATCCATCCAAAGGATTATAGTTATTACGAAGTGCTGCGCAGTAAACTCAGTTGGAGCGAGCAGCGCGTAACTAAACGTAAGCCCTAACCTTATTTTTCACTTAATATGGGCGATATGAACATGCATTAGATGACTACTTTTAATGCATTAATCACTCTTTCTACATCCTCATCACTGGTAGACCAATTACTCAAAGCGGCACGAATTATTGGCTGCGCATTCCAGCTTCCTGGTGATAGTAAAACGCACCCCGACTCGTTTAATAACTCCATGCATTCTTCACTTGTGACAGGCGTAAAATCAGGGTTAGGCTTGAACAACACAATGTTCAATTGACAAGGTTTAACCAGCACATATTGCTTAGAAGCCTCAATCCATTGAGCAAGTCGTTTTGCTTGCTGTATATTTTTTTCAATATTTGCGCGTATCCCCTGTTTGCCATAGGCCTTGAGAGTGGCCCAAACCGGAAATGCCCGAAATCGTCTCGAATTTTCGATGCCCAATGACATAAAATCAATCTCTTGCCCGTCACTTTTTAAGTAGGGGGCCTCCACATGACACGCTGCTTTTAAATATGATAAATGCCGGGTCAAGAATACGCCGCAATCATAAGGAACATTGAGCCATTTATGACAATCTAAAGTGATACTGTCGGCAAACTCAATACCGTTGGTTTTACCATAACTGCCCGTTAATAATCGCTCAAAAATTCCAAAGGCAGCATCAACATGAAGCCAGGCATTATACTTTTTGCACAGTTTTGCAATACTAACCAAATCATCAAAGTCCGTACCAGTAACGGTTGCTGCACTGGCTATCACAATATGACTCTTTGCTTTTCTCTCCTTTAACAATAAGGCTAAATGCGCCACATCCATCGATTCACTATCAGTCAAACAGTTTACTTTTTGCCAGGTATTTTGCCCTAGCCCTGCCAAGCCTAAACTTTTAATCATGCTAGCATGAGGTGTTGCGCTCAATACTGCGACATCTAGCTCAGCGATTCCTTGTTTAGCGACATCGATATTTTGCAGTCCACCAGCATATTGCCTTGCAGTGAAAGCCCCTAACAGATTTGCTGCGGTGGCACCTGTTGTAAATATTCCTTTAAACGTTTGTGGTAACTGAAATAATTGGCATAACCATGTTAATGTTTGACGCTCAATATTAGTTGCAATGGAATCCCCCCCTTTAGACACATTCTGGTTAAATACTGGTACTAACCAATCAGCAAATGTCGCCACGGGGTTAGCTCCGCCTGTCACAAAACCCCAATATCGTCCGCCATTACTGCCAGACAAATTAGGCTGTATATGCTCCAAGATATACGAATTAATCGCTGAGAAATCTTGCCCCTCTTGCGTTAGGCTTTGGGTATCAACACTTAATAATTTACTCATTACATCGCGATTATCCAATGAGCTATGAAAATTATTGAGTTGTTGCGCTAATGCATCAATCATCATTGCATTTGTTTCTTGGCAGAAATTCATGGTGAGTCCAGTTGGTGATAGTTAATGACTAGTGTAAAGTCATTGCAGTTAGATAACAGACACAGTTAATTGAAACCTTTAGATAGCAGATGGTAATAATCATGAGTAAATACCTCCAGATAGCGCGCAGTTTAATCGATGATATTGAAAATCAGCATCTTGGCATAAACGACAAGCTGCCTTCATTAAGAGCGCTCATGGCATTGCATCATGTGAGTATGACAACAGCCCTTGCTTGTTATCGCTATATGGAAAAGTCAGGATATGCTTTAGCCCAAAATAAGAAAGGATATTATGTCAGCAAGCCTTTTGGGAACATCAAAGCCGTCCCCTTTCCTCAATTTGAAAGTGTCATCGTTAACCCATCACCTAAAACACAATCCTCATGTATTAGCATGCCTACTGATAATTTGGCCGTAGCAAAGTTAGATACGCGATTAATGGATATGTCTTTGCTCAAAAGCAGCTTACAAGCTTCCATTAAACGGCTCGACTTTACGTTAGATTATGAGAAAGCACAGGGTAATGAACAGCTCAGGGCGCAATTATCACATCACTTAAGCCAGCAAGGTTTTACCACACCTGCAAGTCAACTAGTCATCACTAATGGCTGTTTAGACGCTGTGGCAAATGCGCTAGAGATCACCAGTAACTCAGGGGATGCCATTGCCGTTAGTTCACCTTGTTATTCAGGATTATTAGAACTGTTATCGTTACTAGGCCGGGCTGTGATTGAGCTGCCTAGCACAGCCAATGGCATCGATTTGGTTCAGTTAGAATCGTTTATGGCGGATAAAAAAATTAAAGCCTGCTTATTAACAGCTAATCATCAAAACCCAACGGGGCACAGCCTAAGTAATCAGCAAAAGAGAAAGATAGCTCAGTTAGCCACGACTTATCAGATCCCTATTATTGAAGATGACGTATATAGAGAGTTATCACATCAAGTTACGCCGCAGCTGCCTATTAAATATTTTGATAATGCCGGCTGGGTATTATGGTGTAGCAGTTTGTCTAAAACTCTAGCACCGGGACTTCGTTTGGGTTGGTGTAATCCAGGAAGGTTTCTTACAGCTTACACACAGCACTGTAAAATCAAATCATTAGGGGTTAATCAACCAATTCAAAGAGCCGTGGCTGATTACATGTCAAAGGGACATTACACCAGACATTTAAAGCGCATAAACTTAACCCTAACTACGCATCTACACATTTATATAGAGCATCTAAAATTGAATTTGCCAGCAAATGTCCAAATCAACATGCCTCAAGGTGGTTTAGTTGTCTGGCTGAAAATAGAGGGCATGAATGCAAAAGAAGTAGCTCTGAAACTGTTAAAAAAGCAGGTATTTGTGCAAAGTGGCGGCATGTTTTCGACCACAAATTATTACAATGATTGCATCAGAATTAATATTGGGCTGATTCCTGATGACAAAATACTAGGTCAGATTAAATTATTGGGTGACGCGATAAAACAACATTTTTAGCGGAAGTGATTCTAATACCAATTTGATAATTATATGATTTTGTAGTGCGAAGAAATAATTAACGAGTACAAGTGACCAGTTATTAAGTGGAATTGGTATAAAAACGTAGGACTCATTGACTTAAATGAACATTATCCATACAATCTGCTGCAGGTTGCAGAGACGCCTTTTCCGCCAAAGATGAATTCACTCTGATAGCACACTCAAATATTAATCAGTTCGATACGAACTAAGTAGGTTTTGCGGAATACCACATATACTTAGAGGATATTGAATAATGATTGTCATTACATCCCCCAGCCATAACCTTTTACCCGTTGCACAAACACCTGCTTGTATTGAGGAGAAACAGTTATGGAACTAAGCGTCAACGAAATAAAAATTCAGGCTAAAAAACTATTAAAAGCCATGAGGTCAAACCATCAACTTCTTAGTCACTATACTTTTTTTAAAAAGATAGGCATCAGCCACATCGATGAACTGCAATTAAAACATACCCTAGCCTTTATGGCTTTTCGGCTTGGTTTTAAAAGTTGGCAGCAGGCTTCAACAACATTAACGGGTCATCAGCAACCAAGCGCCCCAATCAATATGGGTACCCTATTTTATCCCCCAGCGGGGCATGGATTAACGAACGAATGGTTTGCAGATTATCAGTCCGCGTTATTAGTGATGAATAAGACAAGCGGTAAGTGGTTATTTCCATACAAAAATCAGTTTATTGTTGTAGGTAAGGATTACCTCAATGCCTTTGATTTTAATAATGAAACATTATCAAAATTTCATCCTATTAATAATGATATGCACGCAAGTTATAATACCCAGCTATGGGATGAAATAACCTGCGCCGTGATTAAAAATACGTTGGCGTTATAACCAGCCATTTTGCTTGGCAATTCGCGCCGCTTCAATGCGGTTCGTTGCGCCAAGCTTAGATGACGCTTCTGACAAATAATTTCTGACGGTGCCCGTCGATAAAAAAATCGCTTTGCTAATTTGCTCGGTGCTTTTGCCCTCAAACGCTAAGCGCAGGACTTTTCGTTCTTTATCTGTTAATGGATCAACTTCCCCCCATGCTTGGGTGATTAACTCCGGCGCTACAATGACCTTTCCTTGATGAATTTGCCTTACTGCCTGTGCTAACGAGTCTGATGGTGCATCTTTAAGTAAATAACCTTTAACCCCAGCGTCCATGGCCCGGCGTAAGTAACCACTTCGGGTAAAAGTTGTTAAAACCATAACCTTTGCCGGATGCTTTATCTGTTGTAAGGCCTGAGCCAATTCAATACCAGTCATATTTGGCATTTCTATATCGGTTAACACTATATCAATGTCAAGTTGCTGCGCTTTTTTTAAGGCACATTCGCCATCTTTAGCCGTCGCTATAACCTCTAAATCATCTTCTAGGTTCAGTAGCGCAGACAACGCCCCTAGCACCATGGATTGGTCTTCTGCGATTAATATTCTTATCATTAAACATCCTCGATTGATGACAAAGGCACGCAAAAACGCAAACAAGTCGGTGACTTTGTGATGCTCATAGAGCCACCTAGCTTGGTGATTCTTTGACGCATATTATTGAGACCTGAATTTTCAGTATCATTGGTCATAGCGCCTTGATCTTTAATGGATAATTCAAGTACATCGTCACTTTTATCTAAAATAACCCACGCCTTATGCGTATCGGCATGGCGCACAATATTGGTAATAGCCTCTCTGATAATTAACGCGAGTTGTGGTTCAAAATCCTGAGGCAGTTTTTGCGTTGTAACTTGCGTAATCAACTCTATGTTTGCTGCTTGCGTTGCAACTTTCGCTTGTAATAACTCAGTGTCGATAGTTGCTTGATTATAGCCTGTTACCGCGCCGCGAACCTGAGCAAGTGTTTCTCTTGATAAGGTTTCAACGGCTTTAATTTCATCACGTACTTTTTCTAAATCAACACCTTTATCAATCATCTTACTTGCCAGTTCAGATTTGAGCGTAATAACCGACAAACTATGGCCTAAAATATCATGTAAATCACGACCAATACGTTCACGTTCAGCAGTTTTTGCTAATGCTTGAATCTGCTGGTGTGAAAGTTTAAGCGCACTATTTTTTCGGTCAAGTTCAGCCTGATGCACCACCATCAAACCAAGGATAAATGAGAATAAGGTGGCTGGTACCCAAAAGAATGACGATTGTTGAGTCACCGCCGCAAACACTCCTATCGCGCTAATGATTATAATCAACGCAGACAGTGCGGTTTTCTTTGTGTTAAATGAGCCACAAAATACCGCAGCATAAACAAAGAAGACACTAGCACCAAAATTGACTGATGCCATGGCCACACCAATGAAAAATATAGCCGTAATATACATGGCTAGTTTTCGTCCACTCGCCCCAAATGCGCGAAAATAGCAGATCAAAAATGCAAGTATCGCAGCAATGACGGCTACCAGCCTCATGCCTGTGACTGGGCTAAAATATAGATTAACAAAAAATATAGTCAGGTATGCCAGCGATAAATACGGAACGTACCCTAATCCTTGATCAGCCGGTAACAGACTGTAATGAATCTTTTTCAGTAATCTTGTCATATATCGCCTAGTGCTTTCTTTCAAATAGAGAATAAACTCTTATAGTATTAATGATTTAACCATACATCATCGATCATCAATTCAAAATGTGAATTGGGGGTTGCTGCAACAATTGCAATGCCTGTCACGCTACTCAATAATACAGGGCTGATTTGTGAAATCGATAGTGTTTTCTTTTGCCATTGCTCATTAACATCAAATTCAACTTCTATCGGACGCATCAGCTGTTTTGTAGAGAATATCATAAGTTTATATTTACCTTCGCTTCCTTTTGCATCGAAGCTAATAGTTTTAATCTCTTCTAAATTAACGGCCTTTTTATTATCAAGGCTAAAGGATGAAAACGCGCCAGCCCACGGGTAACTAAATGTTGCATTAACCTCACCTTTCATCGCAAGATATTGGCGCTTATCCTTATGTTCACCTTTGATACTAATTTGAGAGTTGCCGCCAAAGCGTTGATCGCTGGTTGGTTGCCATGTAGTTTTAAAAGCTGACACCAAGTCTTTGTCAAAATCTCCTAACTTTACCGAGTTCGTTAATTTATCACTAAATTTTTGCTTATTTGCATTAATTTCGTAGCCATTTTTAAACACCTTAACAATGGCGCGCGTGTGACTAATATCTAATTGTGGGTCTTTACTCAATAACACCATGTCAGCTTTCATATCCCGTTTGATATAACCTCGCTGTGCTAACTTAAAAGCCTTGGCCACATTAGAAGTTGCAGCCATCAGTGCTTGGTTTTCACTTAGACCACACTCAACAAGTAGTTCAAGTTCACCATGAAGGCTAATGCCATGCGCAGTGCCAGGGTTAGGCGCATCAGTACCCGCTAAGATCATTACCCCTGCCTTGGCTAACGCAGCCATGTTAACTTGTGCCTGCTTAAAAACACCTGCTCTATTGTGCTTTCCACGTAGCCCGGTCAATTGAGGCACTAACTCTTTAACGTTGAACTTAGAGGCATCGATGTTAAATCGAGAACCTGCAGAGAAATCGTTAATCAATTGCTTAGAGCGGTCTTGGCCCATCATAGAGGCTAATATAGACAATGTCGGGATCATAAACTGCTTATTTTCAGCCATGGTTGTTGCGAGGGCTTCAACGTCAATCTTAGTCATAAAACCATGCACTAAACCATCAGCGCCGGCGTTTATTGCATCAAATGCTGATTGATAATCGCTAATGTGAACGACGGCCAGTTTTCCTTGTTGATGACTTGCTTTAATGACCGCCGTTAATGTTTTTTTATCAATGGATGGCATATGTCTATTACTGGCATCGTAGACAATTTTGATATAGTCAGAGCCTTCGTTGATGCGATCGACAACAAAGGTGTCCGCTTTTGTATAATCATCAATGGTCGCAATTTTAAAGCCATATTCAGTGCCATGCCCCTTAGGGGCTGTCACTAATGTGCCCGCAGAGAACAAATCAGCTTGGCCAATATCACTATCGTGTTGCTCACGCATTTCACGCTGAACTGAAGCAAAGATATTATTGGTGAACATATCTAATTCAGTTGTAACCCCAAATTTTACCGCTTGCGTTAACGCATCGTCCCATGCGTGGGTATGTGCATCAATAAGCCCCGGTATCAGATATTGATTTGAGCCATCGACAATATTTGCATCCACATATTTTTGTTTTAAATTCTCAGCAACCTCAAGGATCATGCTCTTCTTAAAAGCGACATCACGAATCCCAAGCCAGCGTTCACCATCGAACACTTTTGCATCGCTAATAATGGTTATATTAGCTTGTTTGGCGGCAGAAGGTGGTGATGGCAACATCATAAAAAAAGCCGCAAATAAACAGAGAACGCAGGCAGTAATTAGTGTTTTTTTCATATATTTCTCAATAAATTAGTTTGCAAGGCTGCGCTGATAGCCTTTCATGGCAATAACGCTAAAGATAATTAAGGTGACTACAAGAAACGCAATGTGGATTAAAGCAGGCTGGCCTAAACTCATATCAACAATTTTTAAGCCCAATTGCGATAAGTGATACGGCGGAAAAACTGCAGCCACTTGCTGTAACCATTGAGGAAACATAATCACTGGAATAGCCAATCCCGACAGAAAAGCGCTAGGTAAGAATATCAAGTTCAAAATGGCCACGGCAGATTTACCTTTCGCCCAAAAGCCCACCGCTAAGCCCAGTGCGCAAAACGGTAATGTACCAAGCATCAATAATGCCGCGAGCGACAACCATTGCCAAGTTGATAAGAGTACATCTCCAAATACGGCCCCTAAGGTAAATAGTCCAACTACGATGACACTGGCAAATATCAAGGCATTGAACAATTTGGCCGCTATGTATTGCCATGGAGAAACGGGTGAGAGTTGTTTTATCGCCAGCCATCCTTTATCACGTTCAGAGGCAACGCTGGCACCAAATCCAAACAGTGCAGGACTCATGATGCCAAACACACCATAGGACACTAAAAGGTACGTAGAAGTTTGCCCTTTACCCATATCACTAAATAATAAGCCAAAGAACACATAAAACATCAGCGGGAAAGCGAGCGTAGGTATAAAAAAACTCGGTTCTCGACACGCCATTTTGATATCTAACAACAGCTCGTGTTTGAACGAATTTACTTTTTGTTGTGAAAACAGTGTTGATGCACTCATGCGACTTGCTCCTGTGACATTGGCGAATTTGTAATTTGAAGAAATGCTTGTTCAAGATCGCAATTGCTGATGGTTAAATCTTCAATTGCGGGATCAAGTGTTAGCCAATGCTTAAGCGTAGCGCTTGAGTCTTGACTAGTTACTTCGATGTATCGCCCGTAATTGGAGACAGCAACAACGCCTTCAAGCTTGGATATCACATCCTGACTAACACATGTTTTAGCTTTAATTAACTTATGAGCGAATTGAGTTTTCAATTGCTGCGGCGTATTGTCAGCGACAATTACGCCATCTTTTAACACAACGACTCGATCAGCAAGAGCGTCTGCTTCTTCTAAATAATGCGTCGTGAGTACAATGGTTTTACCATAAGATTTATACTGCTCAATCACCTGCCATAATATGCGGCGTGTGGTGACATCCATACCTACACTAGGTTCATCTAAGAACAATAAATCGGGATCACCACATAATGCCAGCGCGAGTAAAACCAGTTGCTTTTGACCGCCTGATAGCGTGACAAAATATTGATCGATAATCGGCTCAAGATTGAGCTGAGAAATCAGTTGAGGTAATTCGATTGGATGCTCAAAATAACTCGAGAAAAGTACTAACAGCTCTCTAACACTCGCTTTATCCGGAGCCGTTGAATCTTGCAACATAACCCCTAGTCGCTGCCTAACTTCTCTGATGCCTTGCTGCTGTCCGAAGATTGAAATGTGGCCAGATTGGGGGGCAAGTCGTCCAAGCAACAAATTAATTAGCGTGCTCTTGCCTGCACCATTTGCACCTAACAAACAAACTAATTCTCCTTGTTTGATGCTTAGCGATAATTCATTTAATACCTTTTTTTGTGCTTTTACTTTCGTGTAAGAAAAGCTTAACGATTTTATCTCAATGACTGTTGTCATGTTTCCTCCATCACTCACATTAGTAGTTGAGGTAATAATGCCAACATGAAGAGGATTTAATTAGAGCACTTTGTCATCACTGAACATGACAAATGTCATATTAAGAATTAGAAAATATCAGCCAGAAAAATAAATTTAATTTGTGGTGTAATAAAGCTGTCAGTCAAACCACTAACTAAGCATACCTAAATTAATAAAACAGGATTTACATGGGAAGTGATTTTTACCAGTTATCGATACTGCCCTATGCGGGAATCATCATTAAGATTTGCAGGGCATATACCAATAGCCAAGAAGACTTTGAAGATTACTATCAAGAAGTTTGTCTGCAAATTTGGCGCAGTAAAGATAATTTTAATCAACAAAGTGAATGGTCAACTTGGATTTATCGAATCTCGTTAAATGTTTGTTTAACTTACATGAAACGACGCAAAACGGGTGATAAGGCTTTTGTATCAGACTCACTGCCTGATGATGTAATCGATGACAGCAAGGCTTTCGTTAATGACGATATTAATGAACTCTATAGTGCCATCAAACATTTAACGGAAACAAATCGAGCGGTTATTTTACTCTATCTTGAAGAAAAAACGTATGACGAGATAGCCGAAATTATGGGCACCAATGCCAACAATATTGGCGTTAGAATCGCTCGTATTAAAGAACGTTTAAGTAAATTTATTAGTGAAAAGGATTAAGACATGACTAAATCAATCGAAACAATGTGGAAAGAAGGCTTTGTCAATGAAACTCAACTGACAGCACCGAAAGTAAATGATCTATACAATCGAAAATCACAGAATATTGTAGATAAACTGCTGAACATGTTCGCTATTAATATAAAAATGCTCTTGATTGGCAGTGTGTTAATGGTATTGATGATGAGCCTTATTGGCGCACCATTATTTGGTATCTATGTGTGTATTCTACTAGTGCCTCTTATTGTCATTGCAAAAAAGGAACTCAAACGCTCCGTTGATATTTCAAAGGGACAAAGCAGTTACGACTATTTGATCAACTTTGATAATTGGCTCAAGCATTCAATAGAGACATATGCTCGATATTACCGCATTTTTTACCCATTATTTTTCCTTGGCATGGCAACACGAGCGGTTATTAGTAAAGCCGGCGGTAAGATAATTGCTTTATTAATGGAGAAGTTTCCCACTGATGTTGTTATTTTAGGTCTGCCATATTACTTATTCATGGCCCTTGCATGTATTGGGTTCATCATTGTTAAGTATGCCGATGCTCTTTATCGTTTGGACTTAAACATCGTTTACGGACGCCAGTTTAAAAAGTTAGATGAGCTGATTAAAGATATGAAATCACTGCGCAGAACGCCTTAATAATAAATACCCTTAAAGTAATTCGCTCAGTTTCATCAATTGAAACTGAGCATTACGCCACAAAAAATTTTCTTTCAATAACACCTAAAAACAAACCAATACAAATCCCCGTACTAACTTAGTAGCACTCGGTGCTGCCCATATCTAGGATCCTTTTAGTTTCACCACTATTTTTAAATTCATACAAAGCTGTATTGATATCTTTTAAAATATCATTGGCATTTTTACTTTTTACACTTAAAGCATAATATAAAGCATTGTATTTTATTTCCGGTTCAACTTGCTCAATACTATTTAATAATTTAGCTTTGTCAGCCGCAGGCAAATTAGAGTAGTTAATGGTAAAGCGTAAAACCCGAGGGTCACCAATAATTAAATTCACTCGCTTAGCAACCAATAATTTTACCAGTTGTAAATCATCAACAGCCTGCACTATGTTAAATTCATTATTATCCATCATAGCGTCAAATTCGGGAGTGTTCTGGTAGCCTCTAACCACACCAATGGACTCCCCTTTAAGGTTATTTAAATTACCCTCGAATTTGCTTTTTTCACCTTTGCGTTTTAAAAAACCTATCATGCCCCCCGGAAACTCATTAGACAGCATTAAGACTTCACGCCGGCGCTTACCTTTTACATAATCTGAAGGCGCTGAGTCTTCAATGTAATATTCAGGAAATAAAATATCACTAACACCGAGTTCAACAGATCTAACTGCGCGCGCCCAAGGCAAAAAGTTAATCTCCACCCGATATCCTTTGCTCGATAACAAAGCGACGGTGAACTTAAATACCCACCCTTTATTACATAAATTTTGACCAATGTAAGGTGGCCAATCTAATGTGGACAACTTAATTTTTTTATTCGATTGCTGATTAAATATATAACCAGTCTCGGTTTTAATGCCTTCGGTAACGATGTATTTACCATGTTGAAAATAACCAACAGCCATTTTCTCATTGGCAAATGCAGATGAGATAGTAAAAAGTGAGGCCATTGTAAGACTAACTGTCAGCCATTTTAAGATAGGTATACTTGGTAACTTAAACATCGTGTGTGACTCCAATCTAAGACTTATTATAAGCTTAGAATCAATTGCGTATGACTACTAGTTAATATTTCGATGAGTAACGGCTAATGCTAAGTGTTATTTGCTTTGTCCAACATTGCTTTGGTCAAATAAAGAGTAAAAATATAGCCGTTACAATCAACATTCCGCCCAGACATTGATTAAATATTTTTGCCTTAAATTCACTATTTAACAACATAGCCGCTTTGCATCCAATAACCGCCCAACAAAGAAGAGCGAGATAACATATAACAAAGTATATGATTGAGAAGGTTAAAAATTGTTGATAATTACCGGCCGTACTAAACAAGGACACGCCCACCATACATGCGATCCACGCTTTAGGGTTTAACCACTGCAATAATACGCCTTGCATAAAGCTGGGTATATTTGACTGAGCAATATCAATTTTAGGCTTAGCGCGGGCAATCACAATCCCTAAATAACTAATATATAACGCCCCTACCACTGATAAGTATTCCAGAAAATAGAGGTATGAGTTTACCACTTTTGAAAAGCCCAACCCGACAAGTAATAACAACGCTATAAATCCTATGGTTGCACCTGACACAAATGAGAGTGTTTTACGCAACCCATAGTTTGCGCTGCAGGAGACAATAATCATATTTACAGGACCAGGAGAAGCGGACATAACCAATGAAAATGAACACATAGCAATAAATAACGACATCATATTGTTCCTTTAATTTTTTCATACTATATAACTCATTTATTACCCTAATAAGATGCTACTATCAGATATCACTGTTCTATATACTTTAATAATAAGGTACCTATGATTGATGAATTACGATCAATGGCAATTTTTGCAGAAACCATTAAACAGGGATCTTTTAGAGCCGCAGCAAAACAATTAAATCTTTCCCCATCGGTTGTTAGTTATCAATTAACTCAACTAGAGGAATATGTGGGTACAGCATTAATTTACAGATCGACTCGAAATTTATCATTAACCTCCCAAGGCGCGGTGCTGTATGAACATGCATTAAATATGACGCAAGCGGCGCAGCAAGGCTTAAACCAAGTCATTTCACAAGAACAACAACTTAAGGGCACCTTAACTATCACTCTGCCTTCGGCATTAATAAAATCAACAATCACAGCGCAAATTGCACAATTTTCTCAGCAGCATACGTGTTTAGATTTAAAATTGTTATATACCGATAAACGCCAAGATTTAATAGATCAAGGCATTGATTTAGCCTTCAGAGCAGGAGAAATGGCCGACAGTACACTCAAATGTAAACGAGTGGGACAGATAGATAGAACCCTGGTGTGTGCACCAAGTTATTTAAAAGGACATAGCATACCGACGAATCCAAACGAGCTAACAGGACTCAATTGGATAAAGCTTGATATGTTAAGCAACCACCGAACATTAATCAGCGCTAGCAAAGAGAAGCATAAAGTATCATTTGAAAGTAATGTCAGCGTAAATAGCGTGGAAGCCATGACTCAACTTTGCATTAACGGTGCTGGGCTAGCAACGCCTCCCAACTTCTTAATTGAAAAAGAAATCGCCAACAATACTTTAATTCAATTATTGCCTAAGTGGAAAGTGGAGCCAATTCCACTTTATGCTGTTTGGCCCAATAATGTAAATCAAAACCTCAGTACCAAACGACTATTAGACTTTATAAATAAATGAGTACTACGGAGTGACTAAGTAACAGTGGAAATTATGAATGAATAATAATGGATGCCTGATCTTTTTTAGTCATTTTACTGACCACCAATTTAAATGAGTTATCAATCATTCGTTCTATTTCCCCCTTTGGAATTGAACCATCCAAAATAACGGTGTTCCACAAACGTTTATTCATATGATAACCAGGAATTATTGAAGGAAAAATGTCTCGCAGCATCACAGCTTCCTCAGGATCGCATTTAAGGTTAAGCCACCACTGCTTTTTATCACTATCATCTTTGCCCATTTTACCCAAAGCAAGTGTGGCAAACATTTTTGTTTTTACTTTATAAACATAGATTCCTTCACCAAACGGAAAGCTGTGGCTTGTTTCGAGCTTACTCATCAGATATTGATTAACGGTTTCAAAATCGGTCATGCTATTTACCCTTTAAATCGGTTATTGGTCTAATTTGTATTTAAATTTAGGTTTAGGCTTTTGCTTTATAAATTTACTCAGATCGGGCCCCGGCTCACAACGAAGAGTTCCCCCCATGAAGTCAGCTAATACTGCAGTCACTTTCTTTGCCGTCGAATCACAAGTGATTTTAACCAATCGTTTTTCTTCAAAAGATATATCTATCTCAGTATACTCATGTTGTCGTAAATTATTATTCATCACAGACATGCTGCCATTTTCATATTCAGCATTATAAATAGGCGCTTGTGAGATCTGGCTTTGCAACAGTTTACGGCTTAAATCCATGGTACTCAATGCAGATGTTTTAACATTATCAGTAACAGATTTAGGCCGAGAAATAACAGTTTTATTGTTAGCTGTCTCCGCTGGTTTTGTTAACGCCTTAACTGTTTTAGTCTGAACAGGTTCTGGTGCAATTTCTGGGACAGCCTTAATAATATCAGGATTGGATTTTTTAACGCTTTTCACCACTGGTGGCTTATCTTTGTTAGGTTTGACAATTTTTTTAGGCGAGACAAGCTGCTGCTTTTTCTGAATCGGTTTTTTCGTATCACTTTTGATCTTTTTTATTGGTGGCTTTATCTTTGGCATAACAATTAACTTGGCGGAAATCACAGCTTTAGGCGGTATGTTTTTGTCAAAGTGCGTGCGTTTTTTTTCTGCGCCATTATTAACTTGCATAATAATCACGATCAATAGAGCACAGTGAACAAGTACTGACAATATAATTGCTTGATAAGATTTTGTAGCTCCCTGAGTCACTATTTATTTTTCCATTATATGATTAACTTAGCATAGACTCACCACTAGTCATAAGGTTCAATTCCTTGTTAAAAACTAACATTTACATGACGGCTAATTGAACAAAAATGTTGCACCCCTCCAAAAACAACTGTATAAATAAACATATCTGTATAACACTGTATAAACAACCCCACAGGTAACAACTATGCTGACTCAATTAACCGTGAATGATTTTGCCATTGTCGATTCTTTAGATATCGAATTTGGTGCTGGAATGACAACTATAACTGGTGAAACAGGTGCCGGTAAGTCGATAGCCATTGACGCAATATCTTTATGTTTAGGTGCGCGCGGTGAAGCCTCAATGGTACGTCCAGGAGGTAAACGAGCAGATATCAGTGTTACCTTTACCATAAGTACAAATAAACCCGCTTTGAAATATCTACGTAGCCGAGAACTCGATAATGATGATGAGTGTATTTTACGCCGCGTCATATCCACTGAAGGTCGCTCTAAAGGCTATATAAACGGTAAACCTGTGCCTATTAGTCAGCTCAAAGAGATTGGGGTCTTTTTACTGAATATTCATGGCCAACATGCTCACCAAGGGTTACTTGACGGTGCATTGCAGTTAACCTTGCTTGATCAGTACGCTAATCATCAAAAGTTAAATGCACAAGTTGCATTGTCACATCAAAATTACCAGCAGCTCAACAGTGAGCTAAAACAGTTGCTGATTGCACAACAACAAGCCACTGCTCAGGTTCAACTACTGCAATATCAAGCCGAAGAATTAGATGCCTTTGCACTAAACGAAGGTGAATTTGAGCAGATAGAAATAGAGCATCAGCGCCTGTCAAACAGCGAAACTATACAATTGAGCTGTCAAAAATTATTGAATCAGTTAACAGATGATGACGGTTTTAATATTGAATCAGCCCTTAACAGCGCGCTTCATACCCTAGATGAATTAATTGAGCAGGACAGTAGCATTGATTCGCTTACAGAAATGCTGCAAGGGGCATTAATTCAAGTACAAGAAAGCGCGCAAGAAATCTCTTCTTACAACGATACTGTAGAGCAAAATCCAGAGCGGTTATCACAACTTGATGATCGAATGAGTAAGGCTTTACAACTTGCAAGAAAACATCAAGTTCTGCCCAGCGAATTACCAGATTTTCACCAAAATATTCATGATCAATTGCAAGCTATTTCACTCGATGACCAACGTGTACTTGAATTGCAAACACAGCTTGACGCTATTGCTTCACATTATTCAGAGCAAGCTGCCGCACTTCATGAGAGTCGTTTAAAGTATGGCAGCAAACTTGAAAAGCTAGTGACAAAATCCATGGCACGATTAGGGATGACTCATGGTCAATTTGCTATCAATGTTGAGCACAACAAAACCGGCCATATAAATAAGCATGGCTTAGATACAGTGTCATTTTTAGTGACCACTAATCCGGGACAACCTTTAGAAACATTAAGCAAAGTAGTTTCAGGAGGAGAGCTGTCTCGTATTAGTTTGGCGATTTCAGTCATTACTGCCAATAAAGTATCGACTCCAACTCTAATTTTCGATGAAGTTGATGTTGGTATTAGTGGCCCGACAGCCGCTACAGTGGGTGATATGTTGCGTGAGCTGGGTCAATCGACTCAAATTGCCTGTGTAACTCATTTACCCCAAGTAGCAGGTTGCGGACACAATCAAATGCGTGTTATTAAACAAACGGATGGGCAAACAACGAACACGACTATGGTGCCTTTAGCTCAAGATGAACGTGTTGAAGAATTGGCCCGCCTGTTAGGTGGCAATAAAATTAGTGAGCACACCTTGGCAAATGCACAAGAATTATTACGTGTTAATCAATGATTTAGCGTGTTTATTGTGCTTTTAATTGTTTTTTGTGACCCTGCTAGATAAATAACTGACAACAAAGCTGTTAGCGATGGCGATAGGATGCTAAAATACGGCACTTTATTTTGCACCACTAAGGGTATTCCATTGCAAGGTACACAGCTAATTGATTTTATTATAGAAAATCTCGAAGACATGAAAGCTAAAGATTTAGTTACTCTAGAT
>Ga0105356_10002406_pt1 | contig 18647 bp, 17 predicted proteins | sample GOMGulsemesocosm_3_FD_83502 | JGI IMG/M metagenome (GOLD analysis project Ga0105356, IMG submission 83502) | Methane-oxidizing microbial communities from mesocosms in the Gulf of Mexico - GOM9D Gulf of Mexico | ecosystem: Environmental > Aquatic > Marine > Cold seeps | place: Gulf of Mexico... | reverse complement strand
CTGCTTAAACAAGAAAAATCCGTAGAGAAGCAAATTGGTAAACAGCTGAATAAGAAACTCGATGGCGAATTAAGTTTGGTTCATCAAAGTGAACTAACTATTCAGAAACTTGAGATGCAGCTACTTAGTGATGAGAGCAAAACTGCTCAGCAGCATCAAAATCTTGACAGTATTGTAAAAGAGTCAACAGCGATTGAAGCCGTGGTTAACAATTCGGCGCAACCGTTGAAAGATAATCAAGCTAAATTGTCTCAACTCAAAACTGCACGACATAAAATTTCATCGGATAAAAGCGAGCTAACGGCCAAGTTACTGCAACTAAACGAATTACAAATTGATCATAAGAATCGTTTGGAGTCAGTATCTAATAATAAACAACAGCAGCAGAAGTTGGTTGAACAGCTTAATGTAAAGCGTGAAACACTCAAGGTAAAACTGCAATCACAAGAACAAAATATTAATTTAAATGCCCGTGAACTGGGCGTGTTAGCACAAGATATACCACAAGATGTTACCCCTAAAGATTGGCCAAACGAGCTCGATAAGATTCGTCATGCGTTGGCAGATATGGGGGCAATAAATTTAACGGCAATTGAACAATATAACGAACAAAAGAAACGGTTTGATGAGTTAACTCATCAGTGTGATGATCTTGAAGAAGGGTTACAGACCCTCGAGAGGGCAATTAAAAAGATAGATAGACAAAGTCGAGATAAGTTTAAGAAGACTTTTGATAGTGTTAATAGTGACTTCCAGCGCTTATTCCCTAAAGTGTTTGGTGGTGGTAGCGCACAATTGACTTTAACAGATAGTGATTTGCTCGTTGCAGGGGTGAGCATCATGGCTCAACCACCTGGAAAGAAAAATAGTACAATTCACCTGTTAAGTGGTGGCGAAAAAGCGCTAACCGCATTATCATTGGTCTTTGCAATTTTTCAGCTCAATCCAGCACCATTTTGTATGCTAGATGAAGTGGATGCGCCATTGGACGATGCGAACGTTGATCGCTATTGTAATTTGGTTAATGAAATGTCTGAAAAAGTGCAATTTATTTACATAACACATAATAAAGTCTCCATGGAAATGGCTACTCAATTAACTGGTGTGACGATGCAAGAAGCTGGTGTTTCTCGTATTGTGGCAGTAGATGTTGATGCAGCAATTTCTTTGGCACAATAATAAGTTGGTTGGTATTCATGGATTTGGAATTACGTACTGTTTTACTCGTTGTCGGTGTAGTTGTTATAGCCGCTATTTTATTACATGGTTTGTTGAGTATTCGTCAATCGAATGAGCCTGTAGATATTTCTGCTTTAAAATTAGATGAAACTGATGAGGACGGTAATGTCATTCGTGATGTTTCAGGCTTTGACCGTCACGGCGTTGGGGTTGCACGCGTGGTGTCAGCTGATGATACTCTAATGACACCTTCGTCACCAGAAGCACAGCTATCACAGGAAGTGGGCGAGGATGCTCCATGCATAGATAGCGCATCAATTAACTTTGATGTTGCGTTAGATGATGAAAATAACAGCTCTGCTTCGGCTGAACCTGCGATCAATGAAAAACCTACGCCGATGTTTGCATCGCCAATCGCTAAAGAAAAAGAAGACTTCTTAGCCGTTAAACACGTTGCAGAGTCAGCAGAGGAAAAAGAACCTCAAAACATCGAAATTGATGAACCTGAAATAGGAAAGATAGATTTTACGGATGTTGCATTGGGTAGTGTTACTACCGAGAAAAATATATTTTCAGATGACATAGCTAATGATGCTAAGTCTAAAACGAATCAATCTGATAATAAAGATGGGCAACCGATGGATGTTCTCATTTTAAATGTTATCGCTGAAGACAATAATGACCTTGATGGAGCAACTCTATTACCAGTGCTACTCACCCTTGGTTTTAAGTTTGGAGACATGAATATTTTCCACCGTCATGTTGATGCAGCAGGGCAAGGCGCCGTATTGTTTTCACTGGCTAATATGGTCCAGCCAGGGCATTTTGATATTGACAATATGGAGCAATTTACCACTCAAGGCATTAGCTTATTTATGACCTTACCTCATAAGAATGGTAATATGGAGACCTTTAATATTATGCTCAACGCGGCCGCTAAAATTGCGGAAGAATTTAATGGCCAAGTTCTTGATGGCGACCGAAGTACATTGACTAAGCAATCAACCCAGCAATATGTACAAAGAATTCGAGAATTAGAACGAAAAATGCTGCTAGTTAAATAATTACAAGTTTAAAAAAATTAACAAGGGGAACGAATATCGTTCCCTTTGTGTTATCCCTTCTATATCAGAAACAAAGAGTAACTCATGAGTGAACTAACCCCATCGCAACAAATTGCAGATTTAAGCCGTTTATTAAACGATTACAATCATGAGTATTACGTTTTAGATAATCCCAGTGTGCCGGACGCGCAATATGATCGATTAATGAGACAATTGCAGCAGATAGAATCAGAATTTCCGCAATTACAGTTGGAAACGTCACCGAGTCAGCGCGTAGGTGGAAAAGCATTAGAGTCATTTTCCCAGATTACACATTTAAAACCGATGCTTTCACTTGATAATGCATTTAACGACGATGAAATGGCTGATTTTGTCCGTAAACTTGACGATCGTGTTGGCCATGTTACGCCTAACTATTGCTGCGAGCCTAAACTTGACGGGTTAGCAGTAAGCCTCCTTTACGTCGATGGTATTTTGACTCGCGCCGCAACGCGTGGTGATGGGCTGGTGGGTGAAGATATAACAACCAATGTAAAAACGATTAAAGCGATACCACTACAATTGCGTGGTGATAACTACCCAACAACAATTGAAGTTCGTGGTGAAGTATTTATGCCATTTTCCGCCTTTAACGCAATTAATGAACGCGCTAAAGCAGCGAATGAAAAGCCATTTGCAAATCCGCGAAATGCAGCCGCGGGTAGTTTACGTCAACTTGACTCTAAAATTACGGCGAGTCGAGGATTGTCATTCTATGCTTATTCGACTGGAGTCGTTGAAGGTGACAATACGCCAATGGTTGATAATCATTTTGGCCAACTACAACAACTCAAAAGCTGGGGCGTCCCTGTTTGTCCTGAGATCAAACAAGTAGATAGCCTGAAAGCAATGATCAGTTATTATCAAGATATCCTATCGCGCCGCGGTGAACTAGCGTATGAAATTGATGGTGTGGTCAATAAACTTGATAGCATAGCTGGTCAAGATAAAGCTGGATTTGTCGCGAAAGCACCTCGCTGGGCTATTGCTTACAAGTTTCCTGCACAAGAAGAAATGACTACATTACTTGATGTTGAATATCAAGTTGGACGTACGGGGGCTATTACGCCTGTTGCTCGTCTTGATCCTGTTTTTGTTGGTGGTGTTACAGTCAGTAATGCTACTTTGCATAATCGCGATGAAATCCAGCGCTTAGGCGTAATGATTGGTGATAAAGTTATCATCAGAAGAGCTGGCGATGTTATACCTCAGATTGTTTCGGCTATAGTTGCACAGCGGCCTGATGATGCAAGAGAAATTGTTTTCCCAAAGACCTGTCCTGAATGTGATTCTCAAATTGAGCGCCTTGAGGGCGAAGCCGTTGCCCGTTGTATAGGGGGCTTAATTTGCGGCGCACAGCGTAAAGAAGCAATCAAACACTTTTCTTCACGTAAAGCCCTTGATATCGATGGCTTAGGCGACAAACTGGTTGAGCAACTCGTTGACGAGGGGTTAATTGATAATCCTAGCGATCTATTTAGCTTAAACACAGTTCAATTATTGAATTTAGAGCGAATGGGCGAAAAGAAGGCACAAAAACTTCAAGACTCCCTTGATGCCAGCAAATTAACGACCTTGGCAAAATTTATCTATAGCTTAGGAATAAGAGAGGTCGGCGAAGCTACGGCGGGCAACCTTGCCGCGTACTTTAAAAGCCTTGATAAAATAAAAGAAGCGTCCGTTGCTAGGTTGCAAAATGTTGATGATGTTGGAGAGATTGTTGCCAAGCACCTTTATTACTTTTTAAAGCAAGATCATAATTTATTAGTAATCGATCAGCTTATAGCTGCGGGTGTGCATTGGCCAGCGATTGAAGAAAAATCTGCTCATCAATTACCGTTACAAGGTCAGACATGGGTCATTACAGGAACATTACATACGATGGGCCGGAGCGAAGCTAAAGATAAGATTAGTGAGTTGGGCGCAAAGGTTGCAGGCAGTGTATCGGCTAAAACAACAATGTTAGTGGCCGGCGAAAAAGCAGGGTCTAAATTAGAAAAAGCGACGCAGCTGGGCATTAAAACACTCGACGAAGATGGCTTGGTTAGCTTTTTAGCGCAGTTCTCATAATGCGTTACAACCCATTTACAGATTACGATAAGCATGGCTGTATCAAACTACCATTCATGCTGTTTTTGTCTTTGGGGTATTTACTTAAAGGCTATGTCATTTGGATTGTGTCATTGTCATATAGGCAAGAACCAGCAGCGCTGTTAAACATATTCTATCCCAGTCGCAGTGATTTCTATGGCGCGTTAATCATTGGAATACCTGCATTAATCTGTGTAGTTATTTTTAGTGTAAGGCGAGTTAATATGCCAAGCGTATTTCAATGGCTATGGTATAAGATTCGTTGGCTGTTAATGCTCAGTGCGATAATTCAATTAGCATTCAGTGTCTGGCAAGGTAATATATCGCTACATAATCTGCAGCATGTTGCGTCAAATTATGCTGTATTTTTAGATTTTGTTTTAACAAGCATTATCGTTTTGTATATATTGCTTAATCAGCGAGTTATTGATGTGAGCCTGGAATTCCCAATCGATACTGACAGTGAAAAAGTCAGTATGTCATAAGCATTTAGACTGATTATACTTTAATACAATAACCGATGAACTTATTCAGGTAAGTTCATCGGTTGATTCGATTTTACAAACTATTGATCGTTTGTTTTAGATCATATCCTTCTTGAGTCACGATTGTTTCCAAATTGACGACTCTTGTCTCTAGCGCTTTAACTTGGTTGTTTAACTTTTCATTTATTGCAATTAATTGGGCAACATCTTCTTGTTGAGGATTTTTTGCCTTAACCTTTTTGACGTCAAAAATGCGCTTGAGAATATCCCCGACCACACAAATTGCAACAATGACAACGATCATAGTAAAAACGTTCATAACGATTCCTTTAGTAGATAATATGTTTTGTATAGTAACTAACAATAATTGTGCCAATTAAAATAACTGTTATATAACAAGTGTTTAATTGGTCGGCGTCATTTTATGTCACTATATTAACTAATTTTTGGCGACTATGACTAGGGCAATTGGTCATTTTTATACAGACTAACACTCGACAGAGAATGTTTGAAACTACCCTTAGTCTCTTTGGTGGAATATGACAAATACAACAGCGTATTATTTGGCTTGTCGTATATACGTCGTACTTTTAATGTTTTAAATAGGATGCTTAACGATTCCTTAAAAACAACCTCTCCACTTTTACTGTGATCTATCTGCGAGAGTTGTTCAGCGGTGATTTCACCTGTTTGCCTACACGCAATACTAGCATTTGATGGATCTGATAGATCAAAGTTTGCTTCAACATGGCTGATATGGCAGGTCACACCGGGTATTTTGGGATCATGTTTGGCATCGATAAATATATCTGACGTGGTGAATACTCCTAAGCTCACTTTGCCAACGTCATCTCCACAACCGATTAACGAGAAGGCTGATAAAGTCAGTAAACTGATTTTTGCGACTAATTTCATAATAATTCAATTGGATTTTTAATAATACGACACCGAGAATTATAGGGTATGTTGGACCGTTTTAACCACCTTTGCATTTAGTTATTTTGCTGTTTGCTTGTGACTGCAAACTTATCTGAACACTTCACACCAAATCATTGATAGGGTTTTTAGGCAGATACGTTGTTATCAGGTGGTTAATATTGTATTTTCCTGTTGACGTAACCGTCAATTTGAACTAATTTAAACGCTTGTTTTATTTCGCCAAAAAATTTTGGCTCTTTTAGCAGGTAAAGGATAACTTTATGAAAATTCTTGTGCCGATTAAGCGCGTCGTTGATCACAACGTAAAAGTACGTGTTAAGTCTGATAATACTGATGTCGATTTAAGTAATTTAAAGATGTCAATCAATCCGTTTTGTGAAATAGCTGTTGAAGAAGCTGTTCGATTGAAAGAAGCGGGCGTGGCGACGGAAGTTATCGCTGTATCAATTGGTGAGAAAGCTTGCCAAGAACAAATTAGAACAGCGTTAGCACTAGGTGCTGACCGTGGTATACAAATTGAAACTGACGCAAAGCCTCAACCGCTTGCAATAGCTAAACTACTAGCAAAGATCGTAGAAGAAGAACAGCCACAAATTGTATTGCTGGGTAAGCAAACAATTGATGGTGACAATAATCAAACAGGTCAAATGCTAGCGGCGTTAACGAATATGCCCCAGGGCACTTTTGCATCAAAAGTTAGCGTTGATGACGACAAAGTTCAAGTGACTCGTGAAGTGGATGGTGGTTTAGTCACTGTCCAATTATCACTTCCGGCAGTTATCACTACAGATTTACGTTTAAATGAACCACGTTATGCATCTTTACCAAACATTATGAAAGCAAAGCGTAAACCTATCGTTGTTAAAACACCACAAGAGTTAGGTGTTGAAGTGTCGGGGTCTTTAGAGGTTCTTAAAGTAGAGTCACCGGCGACACGCAGTGCTGGTGTGATGGTCGAATCTGTTGATGAACTTATTGAAAAATTACGTACGCAAGCGAAGGTGATCTAATGACTATTTTAGTAATCGCAGAACATAATAATGCCTCTCTAAAATCCGATACTCATAAGGTGGTTGCAGCTGCAACGGCCATTGGTGGTGATATAGAAATTTTAGTCGCAGGGGCTAATTGTGATCAAGTGGCTCAAGAAGCCGCTAAACTTACTGGTGTTTCAAAGGTATTAGTTGCTGATAATGCTTGTTATGAACATCAATTGGCTGAAAATTTGGGACTGTTAGTGGCTGATTTGGGTAAAGGTTATAGCCATATTTTAGCGGCCGCATCGACTACCGGTAAAAACTTTTTACCACGTAGCGCTGCATTATTAGATGTAGCTCAAATATCAGATATCATTCGTGTTGACTCAGAAGATACCTTTGCTCGTCCATTTTACGCGGGCAATGCCATAGCTACAGTTAAATCAAACGACGCAATTAAGCTCATTACCGTACGTACTTCTGCGTTTGATAATGTAGAAGAAACTGGCGATGCGACTGTTGAATCCATTGATAATGTTCAAGACGCCGGCATCTCTAGCTATGTAAGCAGTGAACTAACTGTCTCTGAACGTCCAGAGCTTGGTAGTGCACGTGTGATTATCTCAGGTGGACGCGGTATGCAAAACGGCGAAAACTTTAAAATGCTTGAAGAAGTAGCTGACAAATTAGGAGCCGGTGTTGGCGCTTCACGAGCTGCAGTTGACGCTGGATTTGTGCCAAATGACATGCAAGTTGGACAAACGGGTAAAATAGTGGCGCCTGAACTCTATGTAGCCGTTGGTATTTCCGGGGCTATTCAGCATTTAGCGGGCATGAAAGATTCAAAAGTAATTGTCGCAATTAATAAAGATCCTGAAGCACCAATCTTTCAAGTGGCAGATTACGGTTTAGCGGCTGATTTGTTTGATGCCATTCCTGAGTTAAACAGCAAATTATAGTTTATTTTCAGTTAGCTAACACTAAGCTTTGAAAACCGTCAACCATTGGGTTGGCGGTTTTTTTATGTTTTAGACTGACTTTTAATTGATGATCCTTGTTAATGAAAAGGATACACTAACTTTTTTTATTTAAGGTAGATTTACGTGGCACAACTTTATTTTTATTACTCAGCGATGAACGCGGGAAAATCAACGTCATTATTGCAATCTGCTTATAATTATAAAGAGCGGGGCATGGAATCTGTCATCTTTACTGCTTCTGTTGATGATCGATACGGTAAGGGTAAAGTAACTTCAAGGATTGGCTTAAGCCAAGAGGCTGATATCTTCTCATCTAGCTGCAATTTGTTTGATATGATGAAAAGTAAACTAGCCATGGGGCCTGTGCACTGTATCTTAGTGGATGAATGCCAGTTTTTAACAAAAGTTCAAGTTCAGCAGATTTGCCGGGTCGTTGATGAATTAAAAATTCCGGTATTGTGTTATGGCCTTCGTACTGATTTTATGGGGGAGCCGTTTGAAGGCAGTTTATATCTAATGAGTTGGGCAGATAAACTAGTGGAGCTAAAAACCATTTGTCATTGTGGCCGTAAAGCTTCGATGGTGGTTCGAACCGATGAGTCAGGTAATGCCCTTAACAGCGGTTCTCAAGTCGAAATTGGCGGTAATGAACGCTATGTGTCGATGTGTCGCCGCCATTTCAGTGAGTTAGTCTGGCAATAACATCAACATGGGCGCATGACGCTTGAAAGTGGCTATATCATTAATTGGTGTATAGTCAAAATCAAGTGTCTTGTCGGACTCGTCTGCATCATGCGTCACCATAATTAACCTATCTCTGTCGGCTGAAGTTAATTTCTGCACCACAAAGTTGTTAAGAATTTGAGGCGTCAAATTATTTATCTCCTTTATTATGTCTATGCGGTGCATGAAATGAATGTCTTGATTACAAATACTCGTCCAATGGCGAATCGCTTGTCGCCGTGCACTTGTGTCTTGTGCATCAACCTGAGAAATTAATCCATCACAAAGCTGCTGCCATTTTTGAGGCGTAATCGCGTCAATAATTTCCGGTAATGACTCTAATACATTATCAATTGCTGAAATTAATTGCTGCGGCGGCGCTACTGAAGATTGAACATAAAGCATTAAACCGGGGTAACGATTTATTGGCATATAAGATGCGCCACTGACATAGCCCAGTTGTTGCTTTGTGCGAATTTGCGCAAAGAACTGCGGACTTATTATTTGATTGGCTAAACTCCATAGCGCGACTTCAAAAGGTGTTGTATTTTGTGCTTGAAAATACATGATTACCGCGCTTTGACCTGGACTAGAATCAAAGGTTCGTATCATCGTTTTATGGTTTTTAAGAGAATGCACCTGCCTAGGGATTGAAGGGTGTGGCTGTGCCAAAGTAGTAATTTGATGATATAGACTATCACCAAATAAGATAACCTCTCTGACAGGCCAATCACCTTGCACATACGACTCTAGATGTACCTTATTGTACAGGTTGTCTATGAATGTACTCAGATCTGTTAAGGTCAGCTCATTAAGTTCATCAAGGAAAGTCGGATAATCAAATTGATGAGGTTGTAAAGTTGCACTGAGCCCTTTAAATAACCGATTAATTGGTTTTGCTTTTCGTTGATCTCTCCAATTCTTCGCTAGCTGCTGTTTTATCTCAGTAAACCTAGCTTCGGGGAATTCACGTTGCCTGATCTTGGTAATTAGTATCTCGAAAAACAAAAATAACTTTGGCGTATACCCGCTCACATGCATGGTGACTCCTGATGCATGGGGGTAAATATCATAGTGCATACCGGCTATTTCTGCTGGAAAGGTGACTTCGGCTAAAGAGTCGTGCAGTAATTCCACATAGAGCCGACACAGTACTTGGTTTTTTGCGCCTATACCGACAGAAGGGCTATCAATTGCCGTGAATATGTGGCCTTTGGGCACGATAAACTGCGATTCGGGTAAATGCCATAAACGCATACCTTCTTTTTCTAATAAAACATTTGGATTTTTTTGAGCAGTTCTTGGCGGTGTGTAAACGAGTCGCTCAACAACAAAAGGATTTTGAGCTGGTAGTTTTAAATAGGTATCTACGGGCTCGTCTGCCCAGGATAAACGTCGTTTTGTTGTTATTGGTGTAATCTGATAGGGCGTATCATACCACTTAGCGATTTGATTATGAGGCTGTGAAGGGCTGACAATAACAATACGAACATTATTGGGATTCATTGTCGACAAGCAGTTATGAAGAGATTGTGGTTCAAAACTATCCATTGCGTAATCGCCATAGATAATATCTTGGAGGTCATATTTAAACATATTGATGCTTAAATGACTGACTAAATCAACTGCTTTTGGTGGTTCTTGAAAATCAAAAGCAACATTCATGATGTTGTGTTTTTCAGTGTAACGCCAAGCTTCAACGCCATTATCTTCCATTAGGTCGATAGTTTGAAAAACCAAACTAATAATTTTATCTATTGCATCTAAGCCTAAATTTGTCAGTGAAACTGTCACTGAAAACTCTCGAAAGTTATAACCAGACAATCCTGTACCAGCTGATAAGCCATTGGCTAATCCTAGAGTTTTTAAGCGTGATAGTAAGCTACCTTCACCTTCGTGTCCTAATAAGTAAGCTAAATAACTTAAGGGTTTACAATAATAATTAATGTCGTCTAGCGACATTTGAAAGCTCATTGTTAATTTCTTGATATCTTTGTCTGGCACGACGTCAATTTGCACACTTTGTTGATGTTTTAAATACAGTGGTACATCTGGAAAGACGGTTTTAGACTCTAGCTGTTTTATTTGGGAAAAAGTGGCGCAGCAATGTTCATTCAGTTCATCAAGTGACAGATCAGATAACATAACGACATTCATTTTTGAGCTGCAATAATGAGTGTCGTAAAATAGGCGGACTTGTGAAGCCAAAGAATCGTTTTTGTTATGCAGTGTTTGCTTATTACCTACGGAGAACTGGCTATAAGGATGCAGCGGGTTTACGCTCTCTTTGAGCACTGCACTTAAACGCCGGCTATCGTCTAATCGTTTTAACTGGTATTCAGAGTCAACAGCTTCGATTTCCTTGTCTACTAATTCAGGATCTAATTGAGGCGCAATGAAAAAATCGCCAAAACGATCGAGTGCAGATAGGAAATAGACGTTATCGATAGAGAAATAAAAGTTAGTGAATTCACTGCCTGTCCAAGCATTGTGTTCTCCACCATGGTGTTTAATAAATTGCTGATATTCATCAGGGTCAGGGTACCTTTGGGTTCCTAGAAACATCATGTGCTCTAATAAATGCGCTAGTCCTTCTTGATCATTAGGATCATTAAAGTGTCCAACATTAACCGCTAAGGAAGTTGCAGATTTTTTACATAATGGGTCGTGGATGAGAAGGGCATTTAGACCATTCTCAAGTGTAATGTGGCGATATGATTTTTTATCATTGCTAGAAATGATCAATGTATATCCTTAATATTTAATCCGTCGCCGAGATACCCTCGAAAGATCATAGTACCAAAGTAGCTGTATTGTATAAACGAAATTAATGTAACATTTAACTGACAATACGTTCGATTAGGCGGTAAATCATATTGAGTAAGAGTATGAATCAATAGATTTGTCCAATAGTTTATAGGACAAGTATTGTCTTAATAGTTCAGTTTTATCGTGTTACAAATAGTAATAATGCCAAAGGAAAGAAGAATGAAATTATACATAATGCGCCATGGACAGGCGCAATTAACGGCCCCATCTGATCAGTTAAGAGCACTAACGGAGCAAGGTGAGCAAGAATCAATGATTATGGCAAAATGGCTTACAAAACAAGTAAAACAATTTCCATTAAGTTTTGTAAGTCCTTATGTTAGAGCACAACAAACATATCAAACTGTAATCAATGAATTTAATGCGCCCGGTCATCATTATTGTCTGGACGAATTGACTCCAGACTCATCACCACAAATGTGCGGCGATGCTTTATTGGCCTATTGCGCGCAGCATAACGTAGAAAACGCGCTAGTGGTTTCACATTTACCCTTGGTTGCATTGTTAGTAAATGATTTATGTAAAGGAGACGAAATGCCATCATTTTCAACGTCGTCCATTGCGTGTCTTGATATTGATTTAGCGCAATGGCAGGGACATCTCATTTGGCATAAAACCTTTAATGATGTCGTTATGGGAATTGACTAATCAATTTTTCCATTTTCATCAGGTTCAATATCTAATAACACTAATAATGCACCTTGCCCGCCCCATTCTAACGGGGCTTGATGAAAGGCTAGCAGATCAGGGTATTGAGCTATCCAATAGGGCGTACGAGCCTTTAAAGTTCCTCCACTTACTCCGTGAATAATTACGCAGCACTGAATCTGGCACTTTTTGCATTCTTTGAATAACGCTAAAATTTCTAATTTTGCGTCATTTTGGTTGAGCCCATGCAAATCCAGTACAAGGTCGGGTACATAGTCTCCACGTCGTAATTTTTTCAATTCATACTTTTCAACATCTTCACGGCAATATCTCATGGGGCCTTCATCATTAAGATGGGGCACAAATCCGTCTGAGAAATAAAACTCGGCTTGCTTTTGTTGCTGTTTCTCTTTGTGACGCCTAATTTTAACTTCTTTCGTTTGGCGTAAGTCGACTTTGTCTTGTTTGATCGGCTTTATTGCAACGCCGCCCAATAGTGCATTCATTGAAAATTCATCGTTATTGCTCATCAAATGACCATGTTTTAATGTTTTTAAATTATCGGCTATTTTAAATGCTTTTTTGCGCTATGAATACGGTTCATATTCATAAATTACTGAGTTACAATGCCAAACACTTTGGAACGGGGTTTTTTGTCTCATTTACTGTTCCTCATACTATTTTTAAGGAGCATAGCGCTTGCACCCAGTGATATTAAATGATGAGTTGATTAATGAAGCCATCAGTGAGTTAGTAACCATCGGCGATGTATTACGCTGGGGAACCAGTCAGTTTAATGGCAGTGATATATTTTATGGCCATGGTAATGACAACGCATGGGATGAAGCCGTTGCTTTAACTTTATTTGCATTAAACTTACCCGTGGGCAGTAAAGATTCAATCTTATCAGCGCGTTTAACATCTAGTGAGCGCCGCACTGTTATTAATTTATTTGCTGCACGCGTGAATGAACGTTTACCAGTCGCTTATTTAACAAACTGCGCATGGTTTGCTGGGCAGCAATACTATGTCGATGAGCGTGTGTTAGTGCCGCGCTCACCGATAGCGCAGATGATAGAAACGAATTTTCAGCCGTGGTTAGGTGATAAGACAGTTAATCGAGCTCTGGACTTATGTACGGGCAGTGGCTGTATTGCCATCGCCATGGCTTATCAGTTTGATACGGCTGAAGTTGATGCGATTGATATTTCATCTGACGCTTTAGAAGTTGCTACCATCAATATATTTGATCACGGCGCACAAGAACGTGTTATCCCGCTTCAGTCTGATTTAATGAATGAAGTGTTAAGAGAGAAATACGATTTGATCGTATCTAATCCGCCTTATGTCGATCAAGAAGACATGGATAGCTTGCCCCAAGAATTTATTCATGAGCCAGAACTTGGCTTGGCAGCAGGTTTTGACGGCTTAGATTTAGTCAAACGTATTTTGGTAGATGCCCTAGATTGCTTAAATGATGACGGGATTTTGGTCATTGAAGTTGGTAACTCACAAGTACATATGGAGCAACAATTTCCAGCGGTTGAATTCGACTGGGTTGAGTTTGAACAGGGTGGTCACGGCGTTTTTGTATTAACTAAAGCGCAACTTCGTCAGCATCATGACGTATTTAAAGCCGCATTAAGCGCCACTATTTAATAATCAAAGGATTTTTACATGTCAGGTAACAGTATTGGTAAGTTATTTAGTATTACCACGTTTGGTGAAAGTCACGGTATAGCCTTAGGGTGTACCGTTGATGGTTGTCCACCAGGTATCGAAATTAGCGAATTAGATCTTCAAGGTGATTTAGATCGCCGCAAACCTGGCACATCTAAGTTTACAACGCCGCGCCGAGAAGCCGATGAAGTAAAAATTCTTTCTGGCGTATTTGAAGGCAAGACCACGGGCACACCTATTGGTTTATTAATTGAGAATGGTGATCAGCGATCTAAAGATTACGGTGAAATTAAAAACCAATTCCGTCCAGGGCATGCTGATTACACTTACCAACAAAAATATGGCATTCGCGATTACCGTGGTGGCGGTCGTTCTTCTGCCCGTGAAACGGCGATGCGTGTTGCTGGTGGTGCTATTGCTAAAAAATATTTAAAGCAGCAACATGGTATTGAAATTCGGGGGTACTTGTCTCAAATTGGTGATGTGGCCATCGACAAAGTGGATTATGATTTTATTGAAACCAATCCCTTTTTCTGCCCAGACAAAGATAAGCTAGATGACATGGAGCAGTTGATTCGTGATCTTAAAAAACAAGGTGATTCAATTGGCGCTAAGGTGACTGTTGAAGCGTTAAACGTACCAGTTGGTTTAGGTGAGCCTGTCTTTGATCGACTTGATGCTGAAATAGCCCATAGTTTAATGAGCATTAATGCTGTTAAAGGTGTTGAAATTGGTGACGGATTCGCTGTTGTTAGTCAAAAAGGCAGTGAACACCGTGATGAAATGAGTAAGGATGGTTTTACGTCAAACCATGCTGGTGGTATTTTAGGAGGGATTTCCTCTGGGCAGCCTATCGTCGCGCATATGGCATTAAAACCTACATCAAGTATTACCACACCGGGTGTTAGCGTTGACAAATTTGGGCAAGAAGTTGATCTGGTCACTAAAGGGCGTCACGATCCCTGTGTTGGCCTTCGTGCAGTTCCTATTGCTGAGGCCATGTTAGCCATAACTATAATGGATCACTTGCTGCGCCATCGCGCACAAAATTATGATGTTGTGTTATCAACAACACCTTATACCTTGGTCGAAAAATAATGTGCTCATGCTGCGCAAATTTGTAAATTGCTGATACGACAAGTTATGACAGATAAACATGCCACTTTTGAACTCGAACACCTGATAACGTTATTCGATCAAACGTTTAAATCAAGCTTCAACACCCGCCTAATTAAGGGCGGTGATGAGCCTATCTACTTACCAAAAACAACGATTGATGGCTATCATCAGATTGTATTTGCACGGGGCTACTTCGCGAGTGCATTACATGAAATAGCCCATTGGTTGGTCGCTGGGGAAAGCAGACGTTTGCTAGAAGATTACGGTTATTGGTATTGTCCTGATGGTCGAGATGAGCAGACTCAAAAAACATTTGAGACAGTTGAAGTTAAGCCTCAGGCTATTGAGTGGGCATTATCTCTTGCTTGCGGTCACCCATTTAGCGTTAGTACAGATAACTTAAGCGGTTGGCAGTCTTGTCGCCATCAGTTTCAAGATAAAGTTTATCAGCGACTTATCTGTTTAATTGAGGGTGAATTTAATGAACGAACCAAGTTATTTATTAACGTGTTACAGCAGTTTTATACTCAACCGAAATTAACAACTAAGCACATTCAGTATCGTCACCAGTGTGAAGGTATTAAGGAATAATATGAAGTTTAAAATTGGATTAATCATTAATCCTGTTGCTGGCATGGGCGGCTCAGTTGCGTTAAAAGGCAGTGATGAAGTTATTGAGCAAGCCATTGCATTAGGTGCTAAAGCTAAAGCTAATGATAGGGCGGCCATCGCCTTTGAAGCATTAATCCCTTACAAAGAAAACATTGAGATAATAACTGCCCCGATGAGAATGGGCCAAGAATTATGTCAGTTTTTTGGATTTGATCACCAATGTATATCCTTTGCTGATAATCATGAGATTTCACATTCACTGCAAGACAGTAACGAAAACCATACATTAGAAGCAGCCAAGAAGATTAAAGCCTTAGGTGTCGATTGTCTTGTTTTTGCTGGTGGTGATGGGACTGCGCGTAATATATACAGTGCCGTCGGGGATAATTTTCCAGTATTAGGCATTCCAGCCGGCGTAAAAATTCACTCTGGTGTTTATGCTATTACACCGAGTGCCGCCGGCAAGGTGCTTGAGCTGATGGTGACTAATCAGTTAGTGAGCGTTATGGAACGTGATGTGATGGACATTGATGAGTCTTTGTTCAGACAAGGCGTTGTTAAAGCTAAACGTTATGGCGAAATGCAAGTTCCAGCACAACTAACCTATATGCAAGCTGTAAAATCAGGCGGTAAAGAGTCGGATGAACTGGTGTTAGTTGATATTGCTGCCGATGTTATTCGTCAGGTCGATGAGTCACTTGTTGTTATGGGCTCTGGCTCAACAACCGAGTTCATTATGGAAGAAATGGGGCTGGCTAACACCTTATTAGGCGTTGATGTTGTTCAAGATGAAGCGTTAGTTGCAAGCGATGTGACTGAACAGCAGCTCATCGAAATTATCAAACAACACCAAGATGTAAAATTAGTGGTGACATTGATCGGTGGTCAAGGTCATGTATTTGGACGTGGCAACCAACAACTTAGCCCAAGTGTGATCAGAGCCATTGGTAAAGAGAACCTGATCATTGTTGCTACTAAAACAAAGTTGGAAGCGCTTGAACAGCGTCCTTTGTTGGTAGATACAGGCGATCAAACACTAGATAAAGAACTTAGTGGTTTCGTTAAAGTGACGACTGGCTACAATGACTATGTCATGGTTCAGATGCGAAACCCCGATTAACTACAAAATTAAATGAGAAAAATCTTAATGCAACTCACTCAAACAGAAGAAATTATTGAGCAATTTGTCGCCGACATTTTAGAAAACGGTGATGATGATGCGTTATTTGCTAGTGGATATTTACAGGGGCACCTTGACCTTATATTGCAAGGCTGCATTGATATAAATGATAGTTTTGAAGCGTTTATGGAAAAAATGAGTTTAAGTTTAAACACGGCATTTGGAAAAAATGAATTAAGTCCTGCCGATAAAAAACTTGTAGAAGCCTGTTGGTGCGAGCTTCAAGATAACTTTGAACGGGTAAGTGTGTAACAAAATAAAACAGCCAAAACTTGTTTTTGTATACAATATATTTTAGTCTGGCACTATTACTATAACAATAGAGCCAGCTATGAGCCAATTAGAGTGTACTCAAACAACCCCCTCCCCAGAACCAAATGCCTTAGAGAAGGTAAAAAAGTTTGGTTTTTTTGCCTCAATCGCTTCCTTAAGTTACGTTTTTTGGATCGTGGGCGGTATGGAACTCATCGAACGTGTTGCTTATTATGGTGTTAAAACCGTTGCTGGTCTATATGCTACCGATCCTGTATCCAAAGGTGGTTTAGGTGTCACCATGACCGACTTTGGTACGATATTGATGGCATGGGCATTAGTTCAAGCGTTTGCTCCAGTATTTATAGGTGGCATGTCTGATCGTATTGGCTATAAAGAAACTATCGCACTGTCAACGGCCACAAAAATTGTCGCCTATTTGCTGATGGCCTTTTTCCCGACTTATTGGGGATTTTTAGTGGGTGCCATCGTATTGGCCTTAGGTACAGGCATTTTCAAACCGGGGATACAAGGCACCTTGGTTAAGTCTACTACGCCACAAAATTCAACCATGGCATGGGGACTGTTTTATCAAATGGTCAACATTGGCGGTTGGGTTGGTCCTTTAATTGCGGCTCAATTACGTATTTTAGATTGGCAAAATGTTTTCTATGCATGTGCTGCAATCATTAGTATTAACTTTTTCATGCTGCTGCTTTATAAAGAGCCTGGTAAAGAAGAGCGTTTAGCGCGTATTGCCCAAAGTGAAGCAAAAGGGGAAGTTAAACAATCATTGTGGCGAGAGTCTATTAAGGAGTTTAGACAGGCACATCTGATCTATTACACGCTTATATTCTCTGGTTTTTGGTTTATGTTCATGTCGCTTTTTGATGTATTACCGGTTCATATTAGAGACTGGATAGACACAACAACGATAGTAAGTTCACTTTTTGGTGAAAATGGCACAGATTCTACCACTTGGAAAAATGTGCTAGGTATGGGACCTGAGGGTACGACGATTATGCCTGAAGGCATCATGAATCTGAACTTTGGGATGATCATGTTGACGTGTTTCATCTTTGCTGGTGTAGCGCAGCGTCTCGGCACAATGAACAGTCTGGTTGTTGGCACATTCTTGTGTAGTGGAGCACTGTTTATTATTGGCGGCGTAAACGTTGCTTGGTTTTTAGTGTTAGCCATTTTTGCGTTTAGTATCGGTGAAATGCTGGCGAGCCCAACGTCATATAAACTCATTGGTAATATTGCTCCTCATGATAAAAAAGCGATGTATTTAGGCTTTAAAGATTTACCACTTGGCATAGGTTGGGTTGCTGAGAGTTACATCGGTCCGGTGTTGTATGATAAATACGCCGCTAAAGAAACCTTGTCTAAAGCGATGCTACGTGATGATTACCAATTTACTGCTAGCGCATTAAGTGAAATACCACAGGGTGAATACTTTAGCTATTTAGTCACTGCCAGCGGTTATACTGATAGTCAACTAACATCATTACTATATGAACAAAATAATATTGGGCTAGTGTGGTTTGTTTTAGCCACCGTAGGTATATGTTCAGCCTTTGGTTTAGTAATTTACGGTCGCTGGATAATCAGTACTCGTAGTTCATTAACTAACGAACAAAAAGCGTTAGTGGATTAATCACCCGAATAATCACGATAGTGCTTGCGCTAACTTTAAAATGGCTGATAATCGAGCCAGTTTAGTTAGAGAGTTACTATCGTGCATTTATTTACCACAGATTTACTAGGAAAACCCCTCAAACTTGAAGCGTCAATGGCAGGCTGGCAACAGCTCTTTTGGGGCGATGATTGCGTAAGCCAAATTAGCG
>Ga0105356_10002404_pt1 | contig 18649 bp, 16 predicted proteins | sample GOMGulsemesocosm_3_FD_83502 | JGI IMG/M metagenome (GOLD analysis project Ga0105356, IMG submission 83502) | Methane-oxidizing microbial communities from mesocosms in the Gulf of Mexico - GOM9D Gulf of Mexico | ecosystem: Environmental > Aquatic > Marine > Cold seeps | place: Gulf of Mexico... | reverse complement strand
GCTAGAGGCGTTTGAAGAGAGTAACAACAATGGACTTTTGCATGTCCTGAAGTCCGGCTCTATGACGTTGTTGACTGATCAAGGGCATGAGGTACACCTAGAAAAAGCGTCAGTCCTATTTTTGCCAAGTGGCGGGAGTCACCGTATTCGAATAAAAGACTCCCATGAGGCGCAGTTGGTTTGTGCAAACATTCAATTTAAAGCACACCAAAGGCCGGCGCTGGTGGATAAACTTCCGAAGCTTATCTGTATGGATATCGACAAGAATCCTCTAATTAGTGGTACTGCCGACTGGATCTTTTCTGAGGCATTCACCAATTCGGTCGGACGCAAGCTCATCATCGATAGATTGTGCGATATCTTTATAGTGCAGGTGCTTCGTTTTGTTATCGAGAACGGTCTCGTGGAGGCGGGAACCTTCGCTGCGAGCGCACACCCCAAATTGTCGAAACTCATGATGCAGCTTAAGAGTGAGCCACAACGATCTTGGTCGGTAGAGTCGATGGCGGAATATTGTGCTATGTCACGATCTAAATTCGCCAGCCTGTTTAGGGATTCAGTCGGCCAGACGCCAATGGAGTATCTTACGGCGCTTCGTCTATCGCTGGCAAAAGATCTGTTGTTGCGAAATAAGCCGGTGAGCTTGGTGGCCGATGAGGTCGGTTACGATAGTGCATCGTCTCTCGCTCGCGCGTTTAAAAAGCAGTTGGATGTAACCCCTAAGCAATGGGTCAAGAATCGTGACAAATCTTAGAATAGACGGATAAAGCGCAAAGAGTCGAGAATTGGAGAACGGCCAAGAGGCCTGTATCCATGAACTCTAGAACGCAAAACAACGCCAAGTAGGCCCCTCTATAATCATCGGCTCTAGGGAGGGCGAACCGCTGAGGTCTACACCGCCAGAGCCACCACTCAAACCAACGAAATTATTTGTTTCCTTTAAATTCAACTGATTTCTCTGCGTGCTTGTACCGTTCTTTGTCGGTAATCACCATAGCAAGACAGGAAGTTCGCACATTATCCGCACATTGATTACGGGTAATTTTCGCAGCACATACCCAGCAGCGTTAACCCAATCTTAACCTCCGGCATATCATACTCATGCCATGACTATTAGAGCCTCCACTCCTCGATTCGCAACCATACTCATCCTGTTACTAGGTGGTTGTATCCATGTGCCAACAGATCAACAAAGCCGTATCGATAGCTCAGAGCTGCCACAAAGTTGGACATACGCTCCTACAAAAGACACCCCTGCGATCGAAGATCTCTTTGACATAGCCGAGGCCATGCCGATTAAAGATATGGTAATTGATGCGCTGCTCGAAAACCCAAATCTACAGCAGGCGGCCCTTCGGCTAAAACAAGCACAAGCTTCCACCCACATTAGCCGTTCAAATCGCCTACCTCAACTCAACGCCAACACCCAATTCCGACGACAAAGTCAGCAGGACCAGATATCTCAAAGCCAATCTCTGGCACTGTCATTGCAATGGGAACTTGACGTTTGGGGGCGTCTTGCCGATGCACAAACAGCTGGCGAGCTGAATGAAGAGGCATTTTCTGAAGACTTCAAAGCGGCACGTAATTCACTCGCAGGACGTCTGATCCAGCAGATCCTGGATATCGGCATAACCGACGAGATTATACAGATCGAGCATGAACGCCTTCAAACACTCACTTTTAACGAACAGTTTATTCGTGACCGATATCTAGCAGGCATTGGTAATCTGTCTGACCTTGAGGCGGCGCGATCGGCTCGCGCCAGAAGCTTCGCCACAGTACACCAGCGTGAAGAAGCGCTCGCGAGGAAAAAACGCGGTTTGGGTGTTTTACGCGGCGACATCAAGTTAAAAACCGGCAAGTTACCGAGCTCTGTGTTCGCGATTAAACTCCCACTAGCGCCAATGCCTAGCGCGGTTGTCGCACAGCGTCCCGACCTTCGAGCTGCGCTATTGCGTATTCAGGCTTCTGACCTAGGTACCCATGTGGCCCACAAGTCACTGCTTCCAAGTTTCACACTCAATGCAGACGTTACGCAATCAGGGCGCTCATTGAGTGATGCGCTTACGGCTGATCCTGCTTGGAGCCTGCTGGGCGGCCTTACAGCGCCTTTGTTTCAAGCTGGCAAACTCAAAGCGCAGGCGCAATCAGCTGAATATGAGGCGGAGCGCTCATATTGGCTCTACCGGGAAACGCTTATTCTTGCGTTTCAGGAAGTTGATGATGCACTCGGACAGGAAAAAGCCCTCTCGGCTCAACAGGAATCTCTCGCCGAGGCCTTGCAGCACGCGCAACGCAATCAACATATTTTCGAGGATCGTTACAAAGAAGGATTGGCCGATATTTTGGATTTACTCAATGCACAACAAAATGCCTATGACCGGAAGATCGAACTTCTTGAGGTAAAACGCGAAAGAAAAAGCAATCGAATCAATCTTGGTCTAGCAATAGGGTTGGGTGTGTAATGAACAAAAAACAACAAATGATAACCGGTTTAGCCGCCCTCGTTATTCCACTGACTATCATTTTCACCACGATAACAAAAAGCGATGATGCACCAAGCACCACTAATACTGAGATAAGTTTTCCAGAGGTCTCTATAGCCTCTCGGTCGGTTGCAAACCACAGCGCCAATATTGAGACCTATGGTGAAGCCCGGGCGCGTTATGACGTGACCATTTCCGCCGAGGTATCGGGGCGCATTGTCAAGATACTCGCTACAGCGCAAAGCGGCTCGTATATATCTGCGGGTGAGCTGTTGATGCAAATCGAGGACAGCGACTACCAGCTGGCCGTCGCAGTGGCAAACCGGACAATCGCCGAGGCAGAAGTCGCTCTCCTGAAGGAAGAGCGGCGCAGTCAACAAGCACAAAAAGAATGGGTCTCAGCTGCACTTGATGATACCCCTTTGTCTGACTTGGTGCTCCGCAGGCCTCAACTGGCAGCAGCGAAGGCCATGTGGCTTGAAGCCAAGGCGAGTCTCGTTGTTGCCAAGAAAAACCTGCAATACACCAAAATCCGAGCCCCATTTGATGGCGTCGTCATCGAACGTCTTGTCTCCCCTAGAAACTCTGTAACCACCGGAACGCCGCTGGCTCGTATAGTCAGTAACGACCGTATCGAAATTCGACTGCCACTCACGGATCAACAGTGGCAAGTCGTATCCGATGCGCCTGGTAGCGCTGTCGAATTGACGACCACGGGCGGTATGGGCAACTGGCAGGGCTACGTGCTTCGCAAAGAGGCTCACATCAACGAAGCTAATCGCCAGCGCGCCATAATAGTCGCTGTGGATGACCCGCTTAACCAGTCACCACCGTTGTATACTGGCACCTTCGTTACAGCACGCTTGCCTACAGTCATATTCGAGGCGTCCGTGAAACTGCCGGCAAGCGCCCTATCAACCGATGGGTATATTTGGCACCTCGATGACGATGATCGACTCGCTCGATTTATACCAAAAACCACGTATGCGTTTTCCGATCAGATTATCATCCCGCTTCCAGCTGGCTATGAGCCCATCAAATTCATCGTGCGCCCGCTGAACAGCTATACACCGAAATTAAAGGTTAAGCCGGTGGCTACGCCATGAACACTACTCCTATCAAAGGCCCTATCGCCTGGTTTGCCAATAATCCCGTTGCGGCCAACCTGTTGATGATGACCATTCTTATCTTCGGCATTTTTTCAGCGACGAACCTACGCAAAGAATCTTTCCCAAGTATCGAACCTAATCAAGTCACGATTAGCGTTTATTATGACAGTGGTTCGGCACAAGAAGCCGAACAGAACATCGCCATCAAAATTGAGGACGCATTGCAAAATGTCAGCGGAATCAAAAAAGTAACATCGACCTCCTCCGCAACAGGTTCAACAGTCACGGTAGAACGTAAAACTGGCGTTGATTTGAATCAACTGATAACCAATATCAAAGTTGAAGTTGACGCCATAACATCTTTACCTGAGCGAGCGGAACGCGCTGCAGTTAGAGCTCAGAAGTTGGACGAACATGCGCTTTGGATACAAGTCTATGGCCAAGCAGATCAGGCGTCATTACAACAAGTCGCCGATAATTTACGCCAATCATTGCTGGCTACTAATGCTATCAGCAAGGTCCTTTTTTCGGGAAAACAATCCCCAGAAATAAGTATTGAGGTTGACGAGGCGCAACTTCAGTCTAACGGCTTGACGTTGGCGGATGTTTCACGTGTTGTCGCTCAAGAATCATTTACTGAAGTTGGCGGCTCATTGCGCAACCAAAATAGCATTATCAAATTGAAAGCCGATTTGACACGCTACCGGCTTCAAGATTTTAGAGATATTGTTTTGTTAGCACGTACCGACGGTAGCCAGGTTCGCCTCGGTGATGTGGCGAACGTAATCGATGATTTTGATCAATCTCCCCGAACATGGATGCGCTATCAAGGGCAGCCCGCTGTAGGGTTGCAAATTGTAATGGGGAAAAAAGACGACGTCGTCAAGATCGTGGCGCAGGCTAGTCAAGTTATTAAACAATGGCAGGTCGATAGTGATTTACCGGCGAACGTATCTATAAGTGCCTGGCATGATCGTAGTCAGTCGATTATAGAACGACTAGCCACGGTATTTTCTAATGGTTTGAGTGGTATATTCTTAGTGGCTGGCGCACTCGCTCTGTTTCTTAACCTGCGTATCGCGTTTTGGGTTGCAGCCGGCCTGCCCATCTGTTTTGGCGGCGCTTTGATGGTTATGGGCGAGAATTTTTTGGATGCCTCTCTCAACGAAATAACCACCTTCGGCTTCATTATGGCCATGGGTATTATCGTTGACGATGCCATTGTTGTCGGCGAGAATGTTTACACTCATAGAACTCGACACGGCGACCCAATAGACAGTACGGTTCGTGCTGTACAAGAAGTGTCAACGCCCACAGTATTTGGTGTATTGACAACGGTGGCGGCTTTTGGATCATTATCCCTTGTGCAAGGTGACTTTGGAAAAATATTTGCTCAATTCGGCCTTATTGTCGCTGCTTGTCTAGTATTTTCTATGATCGAATCAAAGTTTATCCTTCCAGCGCATCTAGCACATTCGAAAGTAGATGAGCCGTCGCCGTCCGCTCGGCACCCAATTCAGTGGTTGCGTAAACGTGTTGATGACGGGCTTCAATCGTTTAAAACCAACCTCTTTCTGCCGCTGCTGCGTGTCACGCTACACTTTCGCTACGCGGCACTGCTTCTCTTCATTGCATTGTGGATTCTTGTTATCGGGTTAATCGTGAACGGGTCTGTTCGGAGCGTCTTTTTTCCATCGATTCCGACGGATGTGGTGACGGCTACCTTTAGCATTCAGCAAGATGGCAGCTATGGATTTACCGAAAGAAACCTACAACGGCTTGAAGCCGATTTGATGTTAATCAATCGTGAGTTCGTGCAAGAGTTTAAATTGGACACACCGATAGTAACCAGTGTGCAAACCCATATGAGCGGAGACTTGGACGGTCAGGTTATCGCTGAACTCTCACCACGGGACACCCGTCCCCTGAACACTAATGAAGTGATTGAGCGTTGGCGCAACACCACCGGCTTGCTGGAAGGTATCCGATTCATCAAATTCGAATCGACCGAAGGCGCGCCCGAAGGCTTGAGAATAGAGTTAGGATCGAACAAACCGCGAGTACTTGCAGAAGCTGGGGCGCGTTTTCTAGAAACACTGGAATTGACACCCGCAGTATTCAATATTTCACACAACATCGCACCCGGCGGACCACAAATTCAGCTGGTTCTAACACCTGAAGGCCGCGCTCTGGGTATCAGTGCTCAAAGCCTAGCAGAACAAGTCCAGCAAGCATTTTTCGGCTTCGAAACCCAGCGGATCCAACGGGGTAAAGACGAAGTGCGTGTGCGTGTGCGTTATCCGGAAGAAGCCCGTCAGAATCTTGCCGACCTGTGGCAGATGCGAGTACGCACGCCGCTGGGCGCAGTGGTACCGCTCGCGCGGGTCGCGGTTCCAAAGACAGAGTTTCCGACCCCTGAGACTACTCGAATTCGCGGTCGCAGCGTTGCCAGTTTTGGGGCTGAGGTGGACAAAACGCTCAACTCGCCGGCCGCGATCCTCGAATCCTTTGAAAGCGGAATTTTCAGGGAGCTCAAGCAGGACTATCCTAGCCTTACCGTTAATTTGGGCGGTGAGGCAGAAGAAAGCGCCACGGTAATGGCCTCACTATTGACTGCGGCAGGGTTTGCATTGTTAATGATCTACACTTTGATAGCGGTGCCACTTCGGAGCTATCTCCAACCTTTGATTATCATGATGGCTATTCCCTTTGGCTTAGTGGGCGCAATTATAGGCCACATGGTGCATGGGTTGCCCATCAGCCTGCTGTCGATGTTCGGTATCATTGCTATGATCGGCGTCGTGGTTAACGACAGCATGCTCTTGTTGACCCGATTCAATCAGATTAAACACCAGTATGAAAATATCACAGCCACGTTGATGGCCGTTTGCGCCGACCGGCTACGAGCTATTCTGTTGACATCCATCACCACCTTCCTTGGCCTCACACCGCTTATGCTCGAAACCTCTGAGCAAAGTCAGTATTTAAAATCTGCTGCGGCAAGTCTGGCTTATGGTGTTCTATTTGGTACCCTGATAACACTGCTGTTGATTCCGGTACTGATTCGAATTGGAGCGGACGTAAAAACAACCTTTCAGAGGAGCACCCTACCCAAGGTGCCCGCTGTGGAGAATTAACATGGCGTTACAGCTATTGATCGTCGATGATGACGTTGATCTTGCCGAGACGATACTCGATTATTTATCGTTAGAAGGTATCGAATGCGACTATGCTAGTAATGGTATTGCGGGGCTTGAGTTTGCTAGAGCCCGATGTTTCGACGTTATCGTGTTAGATGTGGCAATGCCGAAGATGAATGGATTGGAAGCTTGTCAGGCATTACGCCAAGCCGGAGTAGACACCCCAGTGCTCATGCTAACGGCAAGAGATTCACTGGACGATAAGCTAGCAGGCTTTAACGCGGGCACGGATGACTACCTCATTAAACCTTTCGAGTTTACAGAACTGCTAGCTCGTATACGCTCTTTGTCCAAGCGGCGTAGTGGACAAAGCCGACGCTTGATGGTGGCGGACCTTACGGTAGATTTTGACCGTCGAGAAGCAATACGAGCTGACAAGGTTCTTCAGCTCACGCCTACAGGCTGGCAGTTACTGGAAATACTGATACGCTCCAGCCCCAATGTCGTTAGCCGCCAACGTTTAATCGATGCCGTATGGGGAGATACCCCGCCAGATACAAACAGCCTGAAAGTTCACCTACACAGGCTGCGGCAAGATGTCGACAGCGCATTTAAATCAAACCTCGTCGTCACAATCCCAGGACACGGTGTTGCATTAAGAGCTAAGGATGAAGATGATGCGAACATTGCGACGTGAACTTACTCTATATGGTGTCGGCTTATCGCTTGTCATGATATTGGCCTATAGCGCTTTGCTGCCGGTATATTTTGTAGCTGGAGCAACGGAGGCACTAAGCATGTTGATGAAAATTGAAGCTAACGAATTCGACCGTAAGTACAAAATAAACCCATCTATACCGCTGCCTGTCACAAGCTCGATGCGATCCTATATAGGTATCGAACACCTTCCTTCTAAGACCATAGACATGTTCCCCCCCGAAACGCACAGTGATCGCACCGTGCAGCAACTAGAATATACCACCGGCGTCGATGCTGGCCTGCACCTATTATTGACGTACAAAATGGTTGATGGAGAGACACTTTATCTGGTGCAACATCTCTCTGAAGAAGCTTTAGAAAAGAGCGACGAATCCATCGAGCATCTGATTATTCTAATGTGGCTGGCTGGTCTCACATTCCTCTTGGTGATTATTCTGGCTAATGCTTGGTTACTACGTAGAGTTTCCTCACGCACAAGCCGTTTATCTCAGTGGACTCAAACATTAACTGCCAATGAACGAAATGCACTACCTCCGGATTTTGGTTACAAAGAGTTTAATGACGTTGCAAGCCAGCTCACTATGGCGCTTAACCGTTTGACTGAAGTGCTGGAAAGAGAGCACCACTTCGTGCGCAATGCCAGTCATGAGTTACGCGCGCCGATTGCTATCATTCAGTCCAATATAGAGTTACTCAATCGCCAAACACAACATTACCAAAGCAGCAAATCGGTCAGACGAATTGAGCGCGCCGCACAAAATATGAAGCAACTCACAGAAACACTATTATGGCTAAGCCGTGACGATAGCGAGCAATTACAGCCGACTTCCATTTCTTTACACGAGATGGTTAATGATGTCATCGAAGAGAATAGCTATTTGCTTGAAAGAAAAAACATACACATTGAACTCCCGAAAACGAGTACCACTGTGGTAATTATTGAAACGCCTTTTCGCATCGCCTTAAGTAACCTGATTCGAAATGCCTTTCAGCATGCAGGGCCAGGCACCATCAATATTGAACTAACACCCTGCTCGATAACAATTCGCAACAATAACTCATCTGAAATTGAAAGCGACCACGGCTACGGTTTAGGATTACTACTCGTCCAGAAGATTGTTGATCGGCTGCAATGGAAAATCGAATATCAGATCTGTTCGGATATTCGGGAAACCACTATCACTTTCTAAGTACTTCATATTTTGTTCGTCTTTTTATTCTAACTCCTCACACCCTTAACCCGTCATTAACCCACCACATCTTACCCTTCATAAAACCCTGGGCCGAAACGGCCATTGTGAAGGAATTGATATTATGAAAAAGACGGCAAGCATATCCATACTACTCGGAACTCTTCTACTATTACTGACGGGCTGTGCAACTCACCGCAATAAACTTGCGAGCGAACACACTGATCACTTTGAAGTCTACAACCAAAATGTGCATCAATTTAACAGCGATCTACACCATTACGCGATACGTCCTGTAGGAGAAGTGGTTGAGTTTATTCTACCGGATTTCGTTGAACACTCTATTGCTTCTGTGTATGAGAATTTATCGGTTCCAAACACAGCACTAAACAATTTGGCCCAAGGGAAACCCAAATCAGCAGGTCATGACTTAATGCGATTTGGCATTAATACGACGCTGGGAATAGGCGGGATTTTTGATTGGGCATCCATGTGGGGCATCCCCAAGAACGAAGAAGACTTTGGCCAAACGCTCGCTACCTATGGTGTTGCACATGGGCCTTATATTGTCCTTCCTGTCTTAGGAGGCATCACGCCTCGTGGCCTATCTGGAATGATCATTAATGCAGACCCCACTTCGTTACTGGACGGTGATAATCTACTTATTAGCCAAAGTGTTAGTGGGCTTGCTGGTTTCGCCGAAGTCGCCGACATAAAAGAACTGCCATCCTATGAAGAAAATAGAGACCTGTACTACGCATTTCGCCACTGCAGTGTACTTGACGGCCATCAGGACGCCGCCGCAAACTGCGCTCTCGCGTGCGAGGCATTTTCCGATATGATAAGTCAAGAATTAGAAGCTATTGGAGATCCAGTAACGCGTGCGCATATGGCAGAAGAAATGCAACCCTTCATACCGAGCTATTGCAATACACTGTCGTAGGAAGCCTTTGCTAAGCTAAGGGCATTTAGTGGTTCAGTTAGGTGGACACCAAGCCCATCGCCTTGCGACGGGCGGCCGTACTCAACGAGATCCGGAGCGTACTATCGGGAAAGCGTTTGTTGACACAGTAGATGTCATCGCGCGAATGGTTTGTTCAGCCTTTTGAAGACAAGGCTGAACTATAAAGATGTGCCTATTTTGTGTGGCACTTAAAAATCTAATTTTCTAGAACGAGAAGCCCCATGAACGCTAGACTACAAGGGGGTTTACGTTCTTTTTTTGGAGGACCTAACTCTATGGCCTAAAGTCATAACCTGCTGAAATATAAGAAAATAACAACGCCCCATAGATCAAGATACCCCCAAAGACTAAAATGGAGCTCATAATTGTCAATAGATCTATATACTGCACATAGATCTAGCTATAATATCCTGTAAGCAATCCAATGGGTAAGGAGGCAATAATGAGCCAAAGCCAGCAAAAAGCCGTCAATAACCACAAAGAACACGCGTCAGTTAAGATATCTGGTTCGGGTGTTGCCCAAGTAGATTCAAATACCGTTGTTCATTCGAATACGGGGAAAACTCAGCTTAAAGCACTAAAAACTATTAGGTTAGCTATAAAGCGGTTGTGACCATATCCGCCACACTGCTTTTATGCCTTCTGTGCGGCGGCTACCTATTTGGTGCCACTTTTTACCCATCAAAATACAATGCCGCGCGAGAAAGCGGTCACAAACTCTACTTTAGAGCTGTTTTTTACTCAATATTTCTTGCAGCAGCGGCAACATTTTCGTACATCCTTTACAAATCCAGCGCTTCCAACTCCAGTCTACCCGCTGACCTACCGATATCAGAATTACTAATTCAGCTTTTTAGGAGTGATCAGCGGGAAAGTGTACTTATCTGGGCAATTGCTCTTGCTCCCTCAAGCTTTATATTGAATTCCTTGTTCCATCTCCCACGCGCCAACCTGAAGCTTCACCTCCTTCGCACGATTGTTAATAACCGCGATTTTGAAAGATTGATTTTAAGGGCGTTGGATACCTCGATCCCCTTACTCATAACTCTGGAATCCCAGAAGCTTTACGTAGGTTGGGCTGTAAGAGCTATCGACCCTACCGAGGAGCGTATGTATGTTCGCATACTTCCACTAATCAGTGGTTATCGCTCGGAGAACGACCACAAGATAAACTTCACAACATTCTATGATGAAATTATAGAGGAGATTGGCAACGAGTCTGGAGAACTAAATTACGTAGAAACACAAGATTTGGAAGTTGTGATCCCGATCGCGCGAATAGTGTCTATTCATCTATTTGATTTAAAACTATACGAACACTTTAGAGAAAAACCAGAAGAGGCTGGAGCCGCCGTTCAATAGGTAGTGAGTGTCTGTAGCTCATCTATTAAACCAAAAGAACACGAATAAAAGACTCCCATGACGCGTAGCTGGTTTGTGCAAACATCCAATTTAAGGCACACCAAAGGCCGGCGCTGGTGGATAAACTTCCAAAGCTTATCTGTATAGACATCGAGAAGAATCCTCTAGTTAGTGGTACTGCCGACTGGATCTTTTCTGAGGCATTCACCAATTCGGTAGGACGCAAACTCATCATCGATAGATTGTGCGATATCTTTATAGTGCAGGTGCTTCGTTTTGTTATCGAGAACGGTCTTGTGGATGCGGGAACCTTCGCTGCGAGCGCACACCCCAAATTGTCGAAACTCATGATGCAGCTTAAGAATGAGCCGCAACGATCTTGGTCGGTAGAGTCGATGGCGGAATATTGTGCTATGTCGCGATCTAAATTCGCCAGCCTGTTTAAGGATTCAGTCGGGCAGACGCCAATGGAGTATCTTACGGCGCTTCGTCTGTCGCTGGCAAAAGATCTGTTGTTGCGAAATAAGCCGGTGAGCTTGGTGGCCGATGAGGTCGGTTACGATAGTGCATCGTCTCTCGCTCGCGCGTTTAAAAAGCAGCTGGATGTAACCCCTAAGCAATGGCTCAAAGAACGTGATGATACCTAGATTAGGCCAATTTGAATTTCGAAGATCGCGATGGCTTTATAGAGGAACAGCCTGCAACGATGACAATGCGCGAACAAGTCAATTCTCTTTATGATTTCCAAGTGGGAAAGGAATTTCTCCTAATGATCATCAGGATCTATTCAAAAGCGTTCCGCCAAATTTCCTCTTACAACTACGATTACTCAGCATAGCTGGATGTAGTGGTCAACTAAGACTGGCCAGCCCGGCATTAGTTTTCTTGTATTCATCCTCAGCGGCTAATGGCTGATCGTCGCCGTTGTGCTGCTGAGGTCGATATTTTGATTGGCTTTCCTATTCTGAGACGACTCAATAATTTGGATAAGCGGCCTAACTTGTCGACAACGAAAAACACCTAACTCACTAATAACAATAAGAATTTTTCCAAAACACCGTAATCAGAACCTACCTAGCCCTTTAAGTCGTGTGCGGAAAAGCAGGTATATTCTTAATATGGTATACACTGAATTAACACGACGATGCGTTATCTATCACCCATCAAAAGTAATGAGATAGCTTGTCAAAAAATGAACATGTCTGTGTGGGAATGTCGGTATGTTAGGCCCTCTGCATCTCGCTCCCGAAGATTGACGATTTCAAGCTATAGCTATATAAGCCCAGCTAAGGACAAAGAAAGGCGTGAATAAGCATCAACTCCCATTAGTAATTGACCTCGACGGAACTTTAACGCCAACAGATACGTTGGTGGAGTCGGTCTTATGTTTATTGAAACGATCTCCGACAAGCCTTTTTGTCTTGTTGGTATGGTTGCTACGAGGGCGTGTAGCATTTAAGGAATTTGTTGCGGCAAATTCAGGTTTTTCAGTTGAGAACTTGCCAATAAATAGATCTCTTCTTGATTACTTACATAAAGAGAAGGCTATAGGTCGAAAGCTCGTTCTAGCAACTGCATCCCACAAAAGCGTAGCGCATAAGGTTTCTAATCATCTGGCAATATTTGATGATGTGATCGCAACTGAGGGGGCATCAAATCTCAAGGGAGTCAATAAGCTTGAGGCGATACAGCGAACCGTAGGTAATAACTTTACTTATGCTGGAGACAGCGCAGTGGATATACCTATTTGGCGATCAGCCTCGGCGGCTATTTTAGTCAATGTGTCCCGTTCAACGGAGAAGCGTGTTCGCGCAATGACGCCTATTGAAGCTAGTTTCTCAGAGCAAACAGCTGATCTAAAAACGTGGGCAAGAGCAATCCGCGTTCATCAATGGGTAAAGAACCTATTGATATTTGTACCGCTATTAACAGCATTTTCATTTTTCGATATAGACAAATTGACGAATACCGTTATCGCATTTTTCGCATTTTCCCTCTTGGCATCCGCGACTTATATCGTTAATGATCTGTGGGACCTAGAATGCGATCGAACCCATATTAGAAAAAGACATCGACCACTTGCGAGCTCAGAAATATCGATAGGTAAGGCCCTGATAGCATCGGTTGTCCTTCTGCTATCTGGATTGAGCTTGGCGCTGGTGATTTCCCAGCAGTTTTTACTGATGTTACTTTTGTACCTATTTATTACCAGCTCCTACAGTAGTGTATTAAAACACTATGTATTACTTGATGTGATCATTCTGTCACTGCTTTATACGTTGAGAATTCTATCTGGATCGGTCGCTATTGAGGTGGTGACAAGTACTTGGCTACTGGCATTTTCCGCCTTTATCTTTCTGAGCTTGGCATTGGTTAAGCGATGCTCAGAGCTCGTTACCCTACAAAAATTAGGTGGAGAGGCTGCGAATGGACGAGATTACCGTTTGGATGATTTAGTAGTACTTTGGCCTCTTGGCGTTGGTTCGGCTTTATCCGCGATTGTTGTCTTTGGGATTTTTATTAGCTCCCCCGATACATTATTACGATATAGGAGCCCTTTGGTTTTATGGTTGGTCGCTCTTGGTTTGATTTATTGGGTTTCTCGTTTATGGGTAAAGACTGCGAGAGGCGAAATGCACGACGACCCCGTGGTTTATGCGCTAAAAGATAAAGGCAGTAGAGCTATTTTTATGGCGATGGTGATCGCAGTTCTAGGAGCTCAGTTTGTAGACTCAAATTCTATTTTTTGAATAATCACTATTTTTGTGGATCGTCTAATAATTAGGTTGTGAGAGTGGAATTTCATGAAAAAAGTGACCGCTAGAGATGTTTCCCGCATAGCACAAAACATGTACATTTCAGGCAGCTGGCCGCGACGCATGATGATTTATGCTCGTCCTTATATATGTCCATTTGAAGAACTGGTTGCCAGTGTTCCGTCAGAGGCGGCCGTTCTTGATGTGGGCTGCGGTGATGGATTGTTTCTCAATACTCTGTGCCATATGAATAAGTTGTCATCAGCTACCGGATTCGATACTAACAGCATTGCGATTGACAGTGCGCGAGAAGCAAGGCGAAACACTTCAGATGTTACCCATCCAAAATTTGTTGAATGGTCCATCGAAAACCCTTGGCCTGAAGGTGAATTTGACGTTGTTTCAATGATTGACGTTTTGCACCATGTTCCTCTTTCTGGAAAAAAACTCGCGATTCAAACTGCAGCCTCCCGTGTGAAATCTGGTGGATTACTACTCTTCAAAGACATTGGTGATCGGCCGAAGTGGCGTGCACTGTTTAATTCTCTACACGACTTTGTACTCACCGGTGAACGGGTTACCTACACGCCAATGGATGTTGTGATTTCTTGGGTTGAGTCAATGGGATTGAAGGTGAAAGAGAAAAGGACAATCAATCGATTGTGGTATGGTCATGAAATGATTATTTTTTCTAAATAAATCGATTCAAAAACACTACTGCGATTCGAAGGGATTTATATGTATTGGCTAGCTTTATTTGGCGCAATAATATGCAATATTATTGCTAATGTTGCGTTTAAACACGCCGTCACACGTACACCCTTAGATGAGGGTATCACTAGTATTCTAAAATTAGCTGCGGATCCTTGGATGTGGATCGGAGGTGTATTTTGCATTTTCTTGCTTGGTTGTTATCTGTACGCGTTAAAAGGTCTTGATATCAGCGTAGCTTACCCGGCTATTACCGGGATAGCTCTACTCGGTGTTGTTTTGTCAGGAACCCTATTCTTCGACGAGGCTATATCGTTATCCAGAGCATTGGGAATTATCTCTGTTGTCGTCGGCGTTTTATTACTGAAGGAAAGTGGCTAGTCTCGGACATGAGACTCCTTATTTTGTTGGGTGGAGTTTATCACTGAGTAAAGCGTAACGAGGAGCGGCACTGATGGATACTTCATTCGAAGGGTTTAGGCGAAATGACTATATTGTCGTATTGATAACGGCGGTGACTATCTTCGCTCTTCAGCTTGTGATTTCCATTAATTGGAACAAGTACGGTGTATTCGATCAATATAATGTGATCTTCGATAGTGATCCAAACCGCATGAAGACCTACTTTGCTCATGGCTGGTCTTCTGGGGACTTTAATCATCCATTACTATCCTATTTTTTCTCAATACCCTCGAGGGTGATTTCATTCATTTTGTCGGAGCTAGGGTTAGCTAATGAACAAGAGCCAGTTCGAGAGGCTCTTGCGCTCTTGATTGCGCCGTTGATGAGTTCAATTAAATCTATCAGCTTTTTCTTGATTTTTAGAGTGTTAGGATTGGCTCTTATTGAAGCTTTTCTTCTAAGCCTTATTTCAGCTTTGAGCTTTAGTTCGTTAGTATTTGGTTCTACGCCCAGCAGTTATGTGGTTTCTGGGGCTGGTTTGTCTTTAGCGACATTATTTGCGCTGCTAAGCGTTTCCCAGCAATCAAATTCGAATAAAGTAGGGTTTATTCTGAGCGGCTTGTTTTCCGTCGGAACTACCGCCTCAAATGTGATTCACTATGGTTGGATGACTTGGATGTCTCGGGTGGGACCTGTGAAGAAATCAATTCCAGAGTTTTTTAGATCTGTAGTTTTAGCCGGAGTAATGCTAGGGGCTACGCTTTCTCTTACATTTATTTTGGCATTTTTTGTACACGAGGAAACTGATTCTTCTCGTATTCTGGTATCCAGTGAGTTCATTGGAAAATATAAGCAAGACTTCTCTGATCATGTATCAAGTGCAATCCGCTTTCCTGAATTTTTGGCAAGATCATACATTCCCAGTACACCGTTACAAAAAGATAACGTTCTTGCCTTAAAGAGCGGCAGTCCAATAGAGTTCGAACTGACTTACAACGGCGTTGAATTCGGGATTGGTTCTTTTGCGTTATGGTTATTGGGTGTGACAATTCTCTGCGGAGCACTAGTTTCATACCGGTTGGGGGGGCTCTGGCGGTGGGCAGGCCCGGCCTCTCTGGCCTCAGTCGTAACCGTTGGAGCGGTATTTACTTGGTTTGGGACAAATACATTTTTGTATTCACTTTATTGGCAAGTACCAGGCGTAATATTGCTTGCGGCTTGGTACGGACTGTTAACCAAAAACACGAGATATGGGCGCAGTATACTAACAGTATTGTTGATTCTGCTGGCTGCGGGTGATGTATATGTAATGAGTGAAATTAATACGGCTATTGCTCAATCGTAGGGGTGAGTTTTTTGGAGCGCTCTACCACCCATAGTTTCTTAATCGCCAGTTTCGACCATAAAGACATCAATGGATGGGAACTCTACGCCAGTACCGCGCACTCTTCGTCTGCGGGCTCCTAGCCGCTGCAAGACCAGTCTTCAGCAAGTAGCGCAGCGTCGTACTGGGAAATCATTTATTGAAGTAGTAGACGCCGCCGCGCTGAATGGTACGAGTAACTTTCACTGTCATTTGTGTACCATCTAGTGTGACACAGGAAAACCAAAATCCTAAAACGACAAAACCCCGCGGTATACGCGAGGTTTTGAATGATTGGTGGAGCCTAGCTCTATCGAATATGGAATCTAACTAGTTGATACTGCAATCTTTATTACAACCAGTCGAATCAATATACCCCCAACGGTACCCCCAGACATTTTTATTGGAAAAATGGTCTCCGAACCCATCCCACATTTTGCATTCCACCCCAATATAGCCCTGTAGCCTAATCTTACATAGAACAAATTTGGGCGTCTAGAAAGCATAAAACGAGAACTCTCAAGTAATTTCCGCATCATTAATCGACCACTACAAAGACCTGTTAGCAAGCACTACAATACACATCTACTGTAGGAGCTGATTATCATGCAAACCGAGTTCTTTGAAGAAGACGTAATCTCGCTATCCGGTCTCAAGGTTAACCCAAGCAAGGTAGTTAACCGTACCAATGACTCCCACCGCCCCGTACTGTTAACAAGTCGAGGCAGAGGCGTTGCGATAGTACAGAGCCTAGAGGATTACGAAAAAGACAAAGAAGAACTAGCTTTTGTAAAAGCGATAGTTCGGGGCCTCTTAGATGCCAAGGAAGGAAAAACCAGCACGCAGACTGACGCCCGTAAGGAGCTTGGTCTCTGAGTATGGGTATGTCATAACTGACTCAATAATTGGAAATAATTCAGCCTTGGACTATCGTTATCAGAAATCAACTTGACGTAATCATGAAAAATTGGGTCTACATAATCCCAGGTTTCAAGCACAGTACGTGGTTATTCCCACCTGATGCCAGTCAACTCAGTGTCATTTAGAATTTAAAGAATGGTGCTCTACAATGAAACACTATCAGCTCCTACCTTTATACTTGTTTCTAGTTTTATTCCAGTCGGGACCAACCTATGCTGGCCCCATTTTTTTAGAGTTCAGTGGCACGCTTAATTTTATACAATCAGAATTAAACTCTGACTTTTCATTAGGCGATACCGTTACTGGCAGCTATAGATACGACACCTTTAATCCCTTTGACGTTTTTCCTGAGAACGATGAAATTGCTAGATATCACGTATTAACTGGCTTTACAGTTAACGTGGCAAATCACTCTTGGACAAGCATTGATGATGGCTATATCCAAGTTCGTGACCGACTACCAACATCTCCGTTTCCTCTAGAAGAGCGGTACAGCGTAGTACAACAGGTATTCAGTGCTGACAGCAGTAGCACTCGAGATGATCTTAGCCTAGTAAGTGTCTATACAGATGCAATTACAGGCATGAATGAACTTGATGGTATTGGATTACCTGACTTTGTTCCGTTCACGGCTTCGGATTATATGGTTAGATTCTCATTTAACAGTGCGTTTAATGGGCGGCTCCAAATGGATGCTGAATTAGATTCCATTTCATTGGTTTCTGAACCTTCAGCTATATCGATCTTTATAGTAGGAATCATCACTTTAGTGTTAAGTCGACGACGAAATCACATACATACTGGATTCAACCTGATCTTATCATCAAAACTCTAAGAGAGTTAATATCTGGCAGGCTATTTTAAATTTAGATAACTATTTAGAGCATCTCATTTGCTTTGCTTAACCATCAAACACAAGTTCTTTACACCGCATAAATCACTCCAATAATTTTTAGATCTATATCACTTCGATGACGCTATTACAGCGCTATTTTCTAATCAATTAAATCGAGGTTTGATATGGAACACACTTGCCCCCACTGCCAATCCAATCGGATTGTCACACGCAATCACGCTCGTAAGACTTGCGGCTCACTAGGCACCCTAGCCGGCGCCAGCATGGCCATTCGTAGCGTCAAGCTAGGCACAACCATTGGTCGCTTTTTTGGTCCACCCGGTATTGTTGCCGGAGGTCTTGCCGGCATGGCGTTCGCCGGTATCAGTGGCGCCATTCTCGGTAACTCTACCGGTACAAAGTTGGGCACCATGCTGGACAACAACGTGCTGAACAATTACCTGTGTTTATCTTGCACGCGAGCCTTCAGTAAGCCTTCCCAAGTCTACGAGGGTGACTGTTTCTCTCATGACGACTTGGAAGACGAACACGAAGAAACCCAGTTTCCGACCACGCTTAATTAATCAATCCCCTCCTACGTACTCATACGAGAAACGCATTATGGCTCACCTAATAGAGACAATGGCCTATACCGGCCAAACGCCCTGGCATGGTCTAGGGCATTCG
>Ga0105356_10002393_pt1 | contig 18690 bp, 17 predicted proteins | sample GOMGulsemesocosm_3_FD_83502 | JGI IMG/M metagenome (GOLD analysis project Ga0105356, IMG submission 83502) | Methane-oxidizing microbial communities from mesocosms in the Gulf of Mexico - GOM9D Gulf of Mexico | ecosystem: Environmental > Aquatic > Marine > Cold seeps | place: Gulf of Mexico... | reverse complement strand
TTTGGAGACGTTTAGGAAAGGAACGACCGGGCAAAAACTGAATGCGCTGCCAGGCATAATGGTCATACTCGTTTCACTAGGTTCTTGCCAGTAAAGATAATAGTTATCGCCACCTCCTACTTCCTCGTGTCTGAACTCAAGGGTGTGAACGCCTGCTTCCATATACAAAGACACAGGGAAGCTTGCGGAGCCGCTACTACCATGTCCTCCATACCAGCCCGAGATGACCGTTTCATTGATGAGTAATTCAATTGCATCATCTCCGTCAATCCCAAAGGTGTATACCCCTTGTGCGGGAATATTAATGTAGCCAACAAAAATACTGAGATAGTTGCTGTTAGAGCCATAAGGGTTGCCACTACCATTGATATTAGCCACGGTTCCATTACCAAATAAGTTGCCCGAGGTTGCATAGGTATCCACCAAGGACTGATAATCGCTCGCGTTGTTAGGGTGCCCATACCCCGTCTTGTTGTAGGTGCTCAGGAATAAGCCTGTGGTGGGGCTTCCACAATTAACCGTTGTTGACGGAATTAAGGTTAACCCCTCTTCGCAATTAAACAAAACGCTAGGCGGTGTAATGGAAAACCCTGTGTCTCCAGGGCGTTGCCAGTACAAACGATAGATATCTGCGCCGGTTCGCTCATGATGGTGATAGCTAATTTCGTGAAAGCCCTCATCCAATGTGACTGAGCCAGGGTTGGTGGGAGTGTTGGCGGTGCCATGAAGGCCATAGTAACCGGAAATGGACGTGCCATTAATTAGCACTTCAATGGCGTCATCGCCGTCAACTGCAAACTGATAGCTGCCTAGGGTATCAATGTAGATGTAACCACTCATTATATTGAGATAATTATCATCGCTGCCGTAAATATTGCCCGAGCCATTGACATTAACGACCACACCAGACCCAAATTCCAGTGCCGTAGTTGCATACGTTGAAATGAGTGCTTGAAATGCGGCCGCATTTGCTGGGGAACTCGTATAACCACTGGTGTTATAGGTCGTTTGGTGCAAGCCGGGAAAGGGGCTGGTACCACAGGTGGGGGTGACGGCTCCCTGAGTGTTTTGGGGAAAAAAGAGCAATAGCGAGTTAAAAATAAACACCATCGCCAGTGGCTTACTGACTGTAAGACCGGTGTGCCTATCACATGGTTTGCTGTTCACTGGATTGTATAAAGCCTCGAGTGCGATCTAAGCAATTCAGACAGTAATTTGAAATATCATATGGTTGATGGTTTATTGGAAGTGTACCTTTTTCCGATGATCATAAGGCGCTTCATTGTTGATACTTCATAAAAGTTAACAACAGCTCTATTTTGTTCAGTCACTGAGTGGTTTCTGGGACGCCGACGACGGGGTAGAAAAGTGTAATAAGCCGCGCGGAAGATACAAATAGAGGTTTTTATTGTCAATCTATATGTGAGCTCCATAGTGTTTTTTACGGTGGAAATAGGTGGCAAACAGCGGTGGCTTGCTTAAAGCTTAGTGGTATTGGCCACAGTGGTCTGTTATTTCGCTCATAGCGGGTTACGTATTAAGGTTGTCAATGGTTATGTTATTTACCCTGACAGTGTGTAGGGTTTTTTCTTGTATAATACGTCGCACTGTCCTTTAAACCCGAATGCCGAATGAAAGATACAATTTATACCGACGAACAAGCAGTGGTTGATTTCACATTTGATGAAAAGGTGGTGTCTGTATTTCCCGATATGATCAACCGCTCGGTGCCGGGCTATCCTACGATCATTAAAATGATTGGCAGTTTGGCGGAACGCTATGTACAGCCGAACACTCGCTGTTATGACCTGGGCTGCTCTCTGGGGGCGTCGACCTTTGCCATGCGCCACCATGTGCCTGTGGACAGTGTGCAGATTATTTCTGTAGATAACTCCCAGGCGATGTTGGATCAGTTTCAGCAGGCGGTTGCCTTAGACAATAAGCATCGAGGTGAGGGCGCCGTGATTATCAGCCAGCTGTCTGATATTGCCGATGTTGATATTTACAATGCTTCGATGGTGGTCTTGAACTTTACCCTGCAGTTTATTCCTGTTGAGCAGCGTAAGCAGATGATTCAAACAATATACGATGGCTTGGTAGAGGGTGGTGTATTAGTCTTGTCTGAAAAAGTAATCTTCGATGACGCCCATATGAATGAGTTGTATATCGACCTGCACCACAGCTTTAAAAAGGCGCAGGGTTATAGCGAACTAGAAATAGCTCAGAAGCGCTCGGCGATTGAAAATGTATTAGTACCTGAAACCTTACAGGCGCATAAGCAGCGCTTTAACGAGGCAGGCTTTAAATCTTCTGATGTATGGTTTCAGTGCATGAATTTTGCGTCACTAGTGGCGATTAAATAACACTGTCATCCTGAGCGAAATGGAATGTAGCCGAAGGATCTGGGCCACTGGAATGTCGGTGAACCAAATATTTCGACTGCTCTAGTGCTTCGCTCAATATGACAAAGTACTTATGTGAATCTATGAATAACCCCGTTAACGAACAGCTAATAGACTATCCGCATTTACAGAAGATGCTGGCCGAGCACTTTCCTGAGGAAGTTTGGCAGGACTGGTTTGCCTCATTGCCCGTGGTGGTGGATGAAACTTGTAACCCCCAGCGTCACGGCGACTTAAAGGGCTGGCTAGCGACGTTAAATGCTTTGCCTGCTATTCATGTAGATGACTTTGATTTATCTGCGCCACGCATTCGGGTAGGTTCGCAGCAGGGCGTTATCGAGCAGGGCGCGTTGAAAGAGCAATTACTCGCCCTGAAGCCTTGGCGCAAAGGCCCCTTTGAAGTGCAGGGCGTACATATCGATACGGAGTGGCGCTCGGACTGGAAGTGGGCGCGTGTAGCACCGCATATTAATTTAGAAAACCGCCGTGTCTTAGATATAGGCTGCGGCAACGGCTACTACGCCCTGCGCATGTTGGGGGCGGGGGCGGCCTGTGTGGTGGGGGTAGACCCCAGCCCGCGCTTTATTGTGCAGTACAACGCGATCAAGCATTTTTTGCCTCAGCACCCAAACTTTCATTTGCTGCCAATTGGTATCGAGCACCTAGAAGAGAAAATGCCCTGGTTTGATACCGTTTTCTCTATGGGGGTGTTTTACCACCGCCGTTCGCCGATCGATCACCTGCTAGAGCTACGCCACAAGCTGCGCAGCGGTGGCGAACTCGTTTTAGAGACACTGGTGATTGATGGGGGGGTTAACGATGTACTGGTACCTGAGGATCGCTATGCCATGATGCGCAATGTCTGGTTCTTACCATCCTGTGCGGCCTTGGAGCTGTGGGCAAAGAGAGCGGGGTTTAAGCATATCCGTATTGTCGATGTGAGCGACACAAGCCTCGATGAGCAGCGCGCTACGCAGTGGATGACTTTCCACTCTCTAGAAGACTTCTTAGACCCCGAAGACTACTCTAAGACGATAGAGGGGCACCCAGCGCCGAAGCGCGCCGTGTTGGTCGCTGAGGCGCCCTAAAGCGAGAGCTGCCTCACAGTCTTGTCTATACTCTTGCCAGCACCAGAACTTTCTCCTATGCGGACAGTCTCTAGAACACATACAAAGAGAATATGATTATGTTTAGGCGAGAATTTTTAAAGTTGTTTGCTGCTGCGGTGGCCGGGGCGGCACCTAAAGTGGCATTTAGTGCGGTGACCGCTGCAGACAAGGCCCGCTTTGCATTGAGCAAGGCCGAGTGGAAACGGCGCCTGACACCTCAGCAGTATCATATATTACGAGATGAGGGCACCGAGCGCCCCAATAGCAGTGCGCTGAACAATGAAAAACGTGTAGGTGAATACCGCTGTGTGGGTTGTGACTTGACCTTGTTTAAGTCGGACATGAAGTATGACAGTGGCACTGGCTGGCCTAGCTTCTTTAAGGCGGTCGACGAGAATATCGAAACGGAGTTCGACTTTAAGCTGATCTATCCACGCACCGAGTATCATTGCAAACGTTGCGGCGGGCATCAGGGGCATCTGTTTAACGATGGCCCGCAACCTACCGGGCAACGCTTTTGTAATAATGGTTTGGCTTTGAATTTTGTTCCCGCGAAAGCCTAGTTTTACCAGTGCATAAAAAAACCCGCTGTTAGCGGGCTTTTTTTATGGCTATTATTTTTTCTTTGCGGGCGGCTTTAGCAGTTCAGGGTTGAGGCGTATTTTAGACTCAGTCAGCAAACGCTTGCGCAGGTCGCCAAACTCTTTGGTTAGCTTGCGCTCGGCCAATATTCTGCTCACAGGGTAGGTTACCCCACCGCTGTCTGCCGCCTGGTAGTCCTCTTCTTTCTCGTCGGCGATAACAATGCGCCAGTGTACTGTTTCACCGCGCAACTGCGGGCTACGGTAGGGGCGAGAGGCTTCTCCAATGGGCTGTAGAAACAGTAGGGTCTTCAGCCAGTGCTGGCTATTTTCTTCACGGCTAATCCAACCTGTGTCGACAACCACATTACCTTTTTTGTTTTTTTCGGTAGAGTACTTCTTTGCCACCTCTTCAAAGGGCTGACCTGCTTGAATAGCCTTGAATGCTGCGTTGATATCATCACTGCTTGCAGAGATAATTTGGCGCCCTCGGGCTCTGTTAATTTGCTTGTAGTCTTCTTTGTTGGCTTTGTAGTACTCATCCACTTCTGCCTGAGTGATTTTCTTCGCCACTTCGGTTAGGCGAGGGTTGTCTTTGTGTAGTACAGATACTAGGCCCTGGTGAGTGATATAGAGCTTTTTAAAGTGCTTATTAAAGACTAGCTCTTTTATGGCGTCAATTTCTTGCGTGCTTAAGCCCGAGTGTGCGTTCATCCAGTGCAGTACTAATAGTGAGCCCAAGCGCTGCTGCACCTGTGTTTTAACAAAACGCATATCAGCCTTGTGCAAGATGTCTTTGCCCTGCACGTTTTGACGGCGATAAATGTCCCACAGGGTGATGGCGCTGTCAGTTTTTTGGCCGGGTAGCTTGTAGCGAATAAGCTCTACTGTTTTGGCGTTTTCTATTTGGTCTTCGGTAAAGCCTAGGGCTTTTTTATTCTTCATGATCGTATGCGGTTTGAGCTGCTTGCGGGTCATACTTAAGGGCTTGGTTGCTGCAGATAGTAGGTTGCCGTGGGCAAAGTTTTTGCTGATGTATTCCTGTAAGGGCTCTTCATAGTTCAAGCGTATAACGTTAATAAACTGATCTTCTAGTGCGACATCCAAGTCAAAGCCGACACCGCCAGAAGGGATGACTGCTTCAATGCCAACACTCTCTACACCGTAGTCAGCTAGCAACTTGTTTTCGATAGAACCCTGTAAAAACTCAATCATGTTGAGCTTCTTTTTGCCACGATTGATGGCAGACAACATGATATTGGCACTGCTAGTGGGCAGGACATCGCCATTAATAATGGCAATGGTTTTTGGGTCTTTGATGTCTCGCTTGATATTGCTTTCGCCGCTGGAAAGTGCCGCGCTAGACAGTGACAAGCAGAGGGTTGCGATAGTTGTTTTTAACAGTGTGCGCATATTGATTTAGCTCGTTTAGAATTATGTTTCTTATAATGTCAGAGATGCCTAGGAATGCAAATGGTAGTGTTTAAAAAGCAGTTTATAGGCAAAAAAAAGGCCAGCGTAAAGCTGGCCTTTCTCTTATAGGGCGAAAGCTTAGAACTGCTCAGCCGCGTGGTTTAGCACGTTGACAACCATCGCGATGGCAGCTGGAATTACCTGCTGGCCAACGGCTGTACGTGTACTAGAGCTAGTAGAAGTGATTACGCCACCTCCTACTGAATAAGCGTATGCGCCACCCTGAGTCATGATAGAGCGAACGTCTGGGTTGTTAGCGGCAACTGGCGTGTAGATGCTCATTGCTGCTGCAACGTCAGCGTCAGAACCTTTAATGCTGTTATAGTTGTCCTGTACCCAGGACTCCCAGCCACCGTGGCTATTACCAGAAGTCACCCAAACGTGGTGAGGCTGAAGTAGGTCAGTAGTGTGCAGAGCAAAACCTAGAGTCTGGAAGCTAGGAGACGCTAGGAACTGGTCGTACCAGTGCTGGCCCAGATTGTCGATAGGTTGGAAAGGAGAGCTTTGGAAGTCCTCGTACATGCCCTTGTTAGAAGAGCTGCCCTGACGGTAGTTGGCTTCAGTGATGCCATAAGAGTTGTACTCTGAATCTTCCGCACAACGCCATCCCCAGAACCATACGCAAGTACCAGTCATGCCGCCCTTGCCGTCGTCTAGGTGATCGTTGATCAACCAAGTACGCAGTGCGCCGTCAGTGATATCAGAAGAAGGCATATAGCGCTGGTCGTAGCCACCTAGGTCATTGCCGTGCTGGTCAGAACCATGTGTGTGGTTCTGAAAGTGCCACCAAGCTGTGTAAGTAGCGATGAAAGAGCCGATGCCGTAAACAGGTGCGTCAACACAGTCGCCAGTAATCGCGCCACACATGAAAGTATCTTCGAAGTCATCAACGTCGCGAGCGCCTTGACCGATAGCGTCAGCCATTTGATCGACTGTGTAACCCGCAGCAGCGCCAGCCGCTTGAAGCTTGGCGAAGTTAGTCGTCGATGGGTTGCGCTCCATGTACTTAACCGCGTCGATAGCGATTTGCTTGTGAGTGGGCTGTGTGAACGCCGAAGCGCTAGTAGCAGAGCCTATTAGTACGGCTGCAAGGGCAAGAGTTTGGAATACTCGCATTATTTCACCTGTTTAGTAATGTTATAGTATAACGAAAATAAATCGTCTGATTTAAGATTACCTAAGATCTCTTTGCTGTGCATTGTGTAAACCTGCCAGAAAGGCAGCTTTGTCGGCTTAAGTCTAACAATCGTTTGAAAAATGCAGATGGAAGGTAATTGGTTGGTCGATGAGAGCCAGAGTGGCTTTATTGGAGGCAATAAAAAGGCCGGCTATAAAGCCGGCCTTTTTGCGCGTACAGCGTTGTTCTTAGATTAGAACTGCTCTGCTGCGTGGTTTAGTACGTTTACTACCATTGCGATGGCTGCTGGAATTACCTGCTGGCCAACTGCTGTACGAGTACCGCTGTCAGTAGATGTGATCACGCCGCCGCCTACTGCGTAAGCATACGCGCCACCTTGAGTCATGATAGAGCGAACGTCTGGGCTGTTAGCGGCAACAGGCGTGTAGATGCTCATTGCTGCTGCAACGTCAGCGTCAGAACCTTTGATGCTGTCATAGTTATCTTGAACCCAAGACTCCCATCCACCGTGGCTGTTACCAGAAGTTACCCAAACGTGGTGAGGCTGAAGTAGATCAGTTGTATGTAGAGCAAAGCCTAGAGACTGGAAGCTAGGAGACGCTAGGAACTGGTCATACCAGTGCTGACCTAGGTTATCGATAGGCTGGAAAGGTGATGTCTGAAAATCTTCGTACATGCCCTTGTTAGAAGAGCTGCCCTGACGGTAGTTAGCTTCGGTGATGCCATAAGAGTTGTACTCTGAATCTTCAGAGCAACTCCATCCCCAGAACCACACACAAGTACCGGTCATGCCGCCGTTACCATCGTCAAGATGATCGTTAATCAACCAAGAGCGCAGCGCTGTATCCGTAGCGTCAGAAGAAGGCATGTAACGCTGGTCGTAACCACCTAGGTCGTTGCCGTGCTGGTCAGAGCCATGTGTGTGGTTCTGAAAGTGCCACCAAGCCGTGTAGGTCGCTACGAAAGAGCCAACGCCGTAAACAGGAGCGTCAACGCAGTCACCAGTGATGGCGCCACATATAAATGTATCCTGGAAATCGTCAACGTCGCGAGCGCCTTGGCCGATAGCGTCAGCCATTTGATCAACAGTGTAGCCCGCAGCAGCGCCAGCAGCCTGTAGCTTAGCGAAATTAGTCGTAGATGGGTTGCGCTCCATGTACTTAACCGCGTCGATAGCGATTTGCTTATGTGTAGGCTGCGTAAACGCAGAAGCTGAAGTAACAGTGCCCAGTAGTGCAGCTGCTATTGTAAGAGTTTTTAATGCTCGCATAGTTATCACCTGTTTTAATAATGTTATAATATAACGAAAATAAATCGCCTGATTTAAGATTACACAAAATGAGAGGGGAGCGCATTAAGCAAACAGGTCAATCTGGCCTGTTTGTATGAAATATTGTAAACAAGCGTTTGAAGCGGGTGATTTCGAGACAAAATGAGCCAAAAAGTGTCTTAACAGACAGATTTTGACTATTCAGGTCACTTTGTCGTAGCGGGGTCCACGATCTTCGCAGTGTCCGTTTCAAACTGGCTTAAGTCGAGCAGTGGCGTCTGTATTTCAGCGAGCTCGGGGTTTTTCTCTAATAGTTCGGCTTTCATTTTCTCTAGCGCGGCGATTTTCTCGTCGGCTATGCGCTCAAATTTTTCACGGTCGGGGAATTCATACTGTTCTAACGAAGCCATGTGCTCACGGATTTGATTGATCTTGGGGTCTACTGCCTTTACAAAGCCGGCAAACATTTGCTTAGTCTGGGCTTCTTCGTACTGTAAATATAGTTCAGGGTCGGCTAGTTGCTCTGGGGTCGGTAGTACACGGTCGGGGCGACGTTTGATGGGAGGAGTGCGTGGGTCGCCGTCCTTAGCGGCGCGCAGTGCGGCTATTTTCTCAGGGGAGAAGCCGTACTCGGCAATCAGCTTGGCACTTTCGGCATCAGCTTCTTGCTTTTCAACTTCTGCAGCACTAGGAACCACTTTAGGCTCAAAAGCCTCTGTCCAGCCACCGCCTGATTCTACAACACTGCCGTCGCCTGTAGGTGCCTGCTTGGCAGTGGTAGCGGGTGTGTCGCTGTTGTCCTGTAGTGCTGTAATCGCAAAGCGAAGTCCAATTAGTACTGCGACGACGGCTAGGCCTATTAGTAGTGGTTTAGCTTTCATTGTTAGCCCCTTTTTGGTTGAGTTTCAGCAGTTTACCGTTTAGCTGAATGTGGGAATTAGCGAATAATTTTTCACGGACAGCTTTGAATTGTTTGGCAATGTTTTTCTTGCCTATGATTTGACTGACTTCGTAGCGAACACCTTCACTGTCAGCGGCTTGGTAGCTTTCTTCTACTTCGTCGGCAGTGACGATCTCCCAGTAGATGCCGTTCAGTCCGTTAATTTGTGGGCTGCGGAAGGGGCGAGAGAACAGCCCCTTTTCTTGGGTGAAGAGTAGAGTCTGTAGCCACATTTGATCTCTATCCTGACGTGTTATCCAGCCGGTATCGCCCGCGGGGTCACGGTCTTTGTCCGCTGCTGTGGAGTACTTCTTGGCCACTGCAGAGAAATCCTGACCTGCAACCAGCTCTGCATATGCCTGTTGAGCACTCTCCTGCGATTTGGTTTGAATGTGTCGCCCTCTCACGCGGTCGATGCGCTTGAAGTCTTCTTTGTGTTCATTGTAATAAGTTTGTATGGCGTCTTGCGTGACCGCTTTTATTGCGGCTTTGTATTTTTCGCTAGGGTCGGCGTGCAGGATCGAGACCAGACCCTGGTGGACCATATAGAGCTGCTTTATTTCTTTATTGTGAACAAAGCGTTTGACCGCGGCTATTGCCTCATCCGTTAGTCCCGAGTGCTTTTCTAGCCAGTAGTGTACAAACAAAGAGCCTAGGCGCTGGTAGGTGTTGCGTTTAAGGAAGTTAATTTCGGCCTTGTTGAGCAAGTCCTTGCCCTGAATGTTTTGGCGGCGATAGATGTCAAACAGTGTGATGTCTTGTGCCTGCTCCCCAGGGAACTGGTAGCTCAATAAAACAGTTTGCTTGGCGGTGGCAATTTGCTCTTCTGTAAAGCCTATTTTTCCCCTGCTCTTTAGCTTGGTTAGGGGCTTTAGCTCTGAACGCTTCATGCTAAAAGGCTTGATTGTGGTGGAGGCTATATTCCCATTAGGTAGTTTTTCACGAATATAGCTCAGCATCTGGCTTTCGTACTGGTTGCGCATGATGGATATATACTGGTCCTCTAGGGCAACATCAAACTCAAAGGCCACCCGGTTGGTTGGCACAAGGTCTTTTTCACCTAGGGTTTTTAGCGCGTGCTGGGCAATCAGTTCATTCTCTACAATGCCCTGTACGACCGAGCTTAGCTTGTGCTGGACCTGACCCTTATTCATGGCGCTGAGCATGGCATTGGCGCTGGCCATAGGTATTTTATGATCGTTAACGATGGCTATGTAGTTGGGGTCTTGCAGGTCGTGAGTCACGCCTTTCTTATCGCAGGCGGATAAAAAAATGAGTGCCGAGAGACAGGTTAGTAATATGCGCATCAGTGTTCCCAAACAGTACGTATAGTTATATGACTGTCTAGATTAAATCAATCGATTCCCATGTAAAGCCTTATGGCTTATTTATTTGATAAAAAATCGTAGTCTTCATCTAGGACAATAAAAAGGCCAGCTAAGAAGCTGGCCTTTTAGTTTTCAATGCAGTATTGAACTACTGTGCCGCAAGGCTGCCCGCTGTTGTGGTCAAAGTGAAAGATCCACTTTTACCAGAAGAGTAGGTTGCTGCAACAACGGTGTAAGTACCCGCTGACAAAGACTTGGTGAGACGAGAGTTGTAGCCCGATCCACCGTCGTCATTAGAAGCGATTACTGAACCGCTGCTATTTAGCAGGTACATATAAGTATCTACGCTAGACATTAGGTCAATGGTTGCTGAGGCTGAAGAGGATACAGTCAAGGTGAACTTAGGGTTGCCAGATGCAGTTGCGCTGCGGCCACCTGAGTTTGACCAGTCACCTGATACAGATTGAGTCTCAGCTGCTGAAAACTGATCAGCAGCGTGGTTAAGGATAGTTACAACCATGGCGATTGCGTGAGGAATAACTTTCTTGCCAACGACTAGACGCTCATTGTGGTCAGTTGAGTCTAGTACGATACCGCCGTTGCTATACGCAAAAGCACCGCCTTGAGTCATGATAGGGCGTATATCTGACTGGTTTGAAGGTACCGCGTTAAAGTAGCCGAGTGCCGCTGTAACTGCAGAAGAGTCATTTAGGTTTTGGCTAAAGTAGTTGTCGCCAACCCAAGACTCCCAACCAGAGTGGTTCAGGTCAGAAGTAGTCCAAACGTGGTGTGGCTGTAGCAAATCAGTAGTGTGCATTACAAAGCCAAGGGTTTGGAATGTAGGATTCGCTAGGAACTGGTTGTACCAGTGCTGTCCCAGGTTATCGATAGGCTGCCAAGGAATGTTTTGGAAATCTTCGTACATGCCCTTGTTAGAGGTGCTGCCTTGGCGGTAGTTTGCTTCGGTAACGCCGTAAGAGTTGTACTCTGAATCTTCAGAGCAGTGCCAGCCAAATGCCCAGATACAAGTACCGGTCATGCCGCCGTTGCCGTCGTCTAGGTGGTCATTTACTAGCCAAGTAGCTGCTAGGTTATCAACTGCGCCCCAGCGAGTTAGCTTGTCGTAGTTGTAGCCGCCAATGTCGTTACCGTGTGCGTCAGAGCCCTGTGTGTGGTTCTGGAAGTGCCAGTAAGAAGTGTACTGCACGATGCTTTCTGCAACACCCCAAACAGGAGCGTTGACACAGTCACCGGTGATTGCGCCACAGATATAAGTATCTTTAAAATCGTCAACGTCATAAGCGCCTTGGCCAATGATCTCAGCAATTTGGGCAACCGTGTAGCCCGCCGCAGTGGCAGCGGCTTCTAACTTAGCAAAGTTAGTAGTGCTGGGGTTAGCCTGCATATAGTTAACCGCGTCAATGGCGATTTGCTTGTGTGTTTGTTGCTGAAATGCCGTAGCTGAAAATGCACTGGCCGATAGAATTGTGGCAATAGCCACCTTGCTGATAAGGCGCATATAGTTTCCCCATTTTTGTTAAGTATATTAAAGCGAATGCGCGGCAGTTATACCTGCCGTCTTAAATCATTCGCTTTATATTAGGGCTTTACTCACTTTTTGCATAGACAGAAAACACGCCAGAGACTTTAGGGCCTTGGGAATTAACGACAATGGGGCTCACTTTTAGGTTTTTACTTACTGCTTATTTGGCTTGGCGCTTTTGGCTACTCAATAGCCAGCCTATTTATGGCTTCTTTCGTCATACTCGGTGGTAAATGCTGCACTGCGGCGTAAATCATGGACTAGTGGCGCTGCAAATCGTGGGAAAGTACTGCGAAATATTGTATTGTTGCGCCCATGTTGAGTTGGGCGCGCTAGTTTCGCCTCAGCCGTCTAAATAAAAAAATCATGCGAAGAGGAGCTTAGGCTTATGAGCAAAGATATCAGAGTTGCCATTGTTGGCGGCGCACGTTCACCATTTGTAAAGGCAATGGGTGTATTAAAGCACCAGACAGCTGACGACCTATCGGTTGCAGTGGTTAATGGGCTGCTAGAGCGCACTGGCGTTGACGTTAAGGACGTAGACTTCTTGACTTGGGGTATCACCGTTGTTGATTCTCGCATTCCTAACATGGCTCGCCAAGTTACTTTGCGCTCCAACCTGACTCCTTACACCCAGGCGTTAACTGTTACGGACAACTGTATTTCGGGTACTTCTGCCATGCAGAATATCTATCACCAGATTCGCGAAGGCCGTATCGAGATCGGTATTGCCGGTGGTGTTGACTCTATGTCTAACCCAGTTTTGCGTGTAAACAAGAAAGCCACCCGCGTAATGGCTGATGCTGCTTACATGAAGACCATGGGTGACCGCTTGAAGGCGTTCTCTACACTGCGTCCGAAGGATATGTTCCCTGAGCGCCCTGGCGTATCAGAGCCTTTCACTGGTCTAACTATGGGTGAGCACTGTGAGCTTATGGTTAAGGACTGGGGTATCACTCGTGAAGCGCAAGATCAGTTGGCCGCCAACTCTCAGGCTAATGCTGACGCCGCTATTAAAGATGGCCGCTTGAGCGCAGAGATCGTACCTGTTGCTGGAGTAACGGCCGACGACATCCCTCGTCCTGGCACAACATATGAAAAGCTATCTGGCTTGAAGCCTTGCTTCGACCGCTCTGGCGCAGGTACTTTGACTGCGGGTAACTCCTCTGCACTAACAGACGGCGCATCTTGCATGATGTTGATGTCCGAAGAGCGCGCTAAAAAAGAAGGTGTAGAAATCATCGGCTTCATCGAGGATTTCGAAGTGGCTTCTGTTGATCCGAATGACGGCCTATTGATGGCGCCTGGCGTTACTGTTCCTCGTTTGTTAAAGCGCAACAAGCTGGATTTCGACAAGATCGACTTGGTTGAAGTACACGAAGCATTTGCAGGTCAGGTTTTATGTAACCGCGCTGCTTGGGCACAGGGTTGGAAAGAACCAGCGATTGGCGAAATTCCAGAAGAGAAGTTCAACGTAACCGGTAGCTCTCTAGCGCTAGGTCACCCCTTCTCAGCAACGGGTGGTCGCATCATGACTACTATGGCTAACGAGCTGAAGCGTCGCGGCGCTAAGAAGGGCTTGGTGAGTATTTGTGCTGCAGGTGCTTCTGCATCAGCCGTTCTGATCTCTCGCGACTAGGTTTAGTCGCATAGGCGCTGATATGGCGCCTAGTTATTGAAAAAGCGCCGCTGTTTAACAGTGGTGCTTTTTTTTGTGTGCGCAACAGCCTAGAATAGCCTGCGATGATGACTGATAAGCTCACAATTTTTAGCCAGATCATGGATGGTCAAGCCCCTGGGGTGATTGTCTATGAAGATGACATCTGTGTGGTGTTGATGGATGCCTTTCCTATGTTGCTAGGCCATGTACTAGTTATACCCCGTGTAGAGCATATCCGCATACGTGAGCTTAGTAGTGATTTGCGCAACCACCTATTTCATGTAGCCTCCGAGCTCACCCAAATAATGGCTGAGCAGGGGCTGTCCTGCGGCGATGCCAATATTGTCATTAACGATGGCAAGTACTCAGGGCAGAGTGTGCCCCATGTGCATATCCATGTGGTACCGCGCAAGCCACGGGACGGCTTTCCTTTCCCTGCATTACTACTTAACTTATTTAATAAATTGCGTAGCTCGCAATCTAGCGTCGAAGAGCTGGAAAAAATAGCGATCCAATTACGAAAACCACTAAAACAAGCGCTTACCGAGAACCTTTAATGTTATCTTTTTTGCCGGGTCCTATTTTAGCAACCATAACGAGTGTTTTTTTTATATCGAGCATTGTATTTTGGGCGCTCATTTTATTTTATCCAGTATTACTACTTAAAATTATTTTAACCCCAACACCTTGGCGTAAGTATGCGGACAGTATTTTGGCAAGCATTGGGGAGTGCTGGGTTTTTACTAATAACGCCATAATTTCACTGACACAGAAGATTGAGTGGGATGTTGAAATTGAAGGGGAGCTAAGTGCGAACGAGTCGTACTTAATGACGGCTAATCACCAGTCTTGGGTGGATATTGTTGTATTGCAGCGGATGTTTACTGGAAAAAGAAAAGTACCTTTCCCCCGGTTTTTTATTAAGCAAGAGCTCATTTGGGTGCCTATATTAGGTCTGTGTTGGTGGGGCTTGGACTTTCCTTTTATGAAGCGTTTTAGTCGAGAGTACTTGGCGAAGAACCCACATATGCGCGGCAAGGATGTAGAGGCTACTCGTAAAGCCTGTGCGCACTTTAAGGAAAAGCCTGTTTCTATTATTAATTTTTTTGAGGGCACACGTTTCACTACGGTTAAGCAGCGTCGTCAGCTGTCACCGTTTAAGCACTTACTTAAACCAAAAGCAGGTGGAGCCGCCTTTACCTTGAGTGCGATGGACGGGGCCATTAAAAATCTTATTGATGTGACGATTGTCTACCCTAGTGGCGAGAAGCAGTTTGGTGATTTGTTCACAAATAGAGTTAGAAAAATCATCGTACGCACCAAGATTATAGAAATCCCTACTGCGTATCTAAGTTCAGACTATGAAGGTGATGAAAAATTTCGCGCGGAATTCCAAGCTTGGATTAGTCGTTTATGGATAGAAAAAGACGCACAAATAGAGACTATATTGGCCAAAGAACACGCTGCTGACACCAGCGCTTAAGTAGCGTCGCCTAATCACTTAGCTCTTTAATAGCTAACAACGCATACTCGACCTACACAATCAAAATGAGATGTTTGCGATGAGCTATTCCCCTTCAAGAAGCCCCTTTTTAGCCGCTTGGCAAAAGCTTGGTGACAGCGCCTTAGGGCGCGCACTCGTCAGTAAGGCGCTCTGCATAAAGGCGCCGTATTTCGGTACGATTAAACCGTCTTTTATTGAAGTAAAAGCGGGACGTGTTGAGGTGACTTTCAAGAAGCGCCGCGCCGTGACTAACCATATCCAAACCGTGCATGCGATCGCTATGTGCAACGCCGCAGAAGCTGCGGGTGGTGTATGTTTGGACGTGTCTCTAGACTCGAGTTATCGCTGGATTCCTGTAGGCATGACGGTGCAGTACTTGAAAATGGCCAAAACTAACTTGCGTGCTATCTGTGAATACCCTGATTATGAAAACATCACTGCCGGGGATGTGGTCATGCCAGTCGGGGTTTTTGACGAAAACGGTGTAGAAGTTTTCCATGCAGATATCACCATGCGTGTATCGGCTAAGAAAACATAAACTGCGCTAGTATTCTTCTAGTACAGCCAGTCGTCGCTGTTTTTGTGACGCCTATCCGCAATATGGTAGGCGTTAAAGCGATTGCCTTATTGATTTAAATAGATAAAATCTCACATTCTTAAAATTATAAATAGGCAGTCAAATGGCTCGTTTATCACATACCTCATTATTTCTAACCGCTCTGCTTGGCAGTACTAGTGTTTTTGCCAGCGGCGGCGAGCCAGCAGAGCCTGCTGTTCCCGCAGCTCCTGCTGTGCCTGCTCCAGGTACTGCAACTACCGGCTTTATTATCATGGGTGACTCGGGTACGGGCACCGATGCACAATTTAAAACTGCAGCGGCTATGCAGCAGGTCTGTGTACAGAAGCAGTGTGATATGGCCTTTGGTCTAGGGGATAACATCTATGAGTTAGGCCCTTGGAGCGTATGGGATAAGCAGTTTGATGAGAAGTTTGAAAAGCCATTCGCTGGTATGGATATGCCGTTCTTTATGATCTTGGGCAACCACGATACTTCAGGTTTGATTCCTGGAGACGGCTCGGTGAACTACCGTGGTAGCCACGAAGTGGAATATACCAAGCACAGTGATAAGTGGAAGATGAACTCACGCTACTATGCGGTGCGTGACGAGCAGGCCGGCGCTTTCTTCTTAGGCTATGACTCCAATCAAACGAACGCCTATGTCGTGCCTTTCTGGGAGCCTTACTGGACACCCAACGGTGAATATACCAAAAACCAGAAATCTTGGATCAAGCAAGAGCTAGCGGCTTCGCAAAACCAGCAGTTCTGGCGCTTTGCTTTTGCCCACCACCCCTTCCTGACAAATGGCCACCACGGTGATGATGTTCTGGTACAGGGCACCGAGCCATACCGCGACCTGATGCGCTATAACATTTGTAACCAAGTGGACTTTATCTTAGCGGGCCACGAGCACGCTCTAGAAGTATTAGCACCGGTTGAAGGGGAGTGTGGCCGCACACGTCATATCGTCTCTGGTGCTGCGGCGAAGAGCAACGGCAAGCGTGGAGACAACAACTACGTTAGTGAGTTTGAAAGCTATGAAGGTAAAACAGGTTTCTTCCACGGCTTTGTTGATGGCCGCAATTTTACCTTAACGGCATATACCGTTAATACTGACGGCACACACCAGCAAAAATTCAGCCGTACCTATACAAAGTAAAATACCGGCGGCTTGTAAGAGCCGCCCAGGATCAATCATGAATAACAAGATACTTCTATCGGGGCTGCTTATTGCAGCCTTCTTTGTAGGCGCGCTGTGGTTATTACAGCAGCCCTATTATGCCCAGCCCCCTGCGCAAGTTAAGGCGACGCCCCAGTGGACGGCCGAGCAGGTGCGAGCTTGGTATCGCAAAAAATCTATCAACCTACCTGACTCCGCTCTTGAGAATATCACTGACGAAATGGTACAGGAGTTTATTGCCTCTACTAAGAGTACAGCGGCAGCAGTTGAGCCACGAGCCACTGTGGAGCATAAGGTTAATGATCGTTTAACCGTATTAGCACCGGCGGTAGACGAGGGGCAGATGGACCAGGATGCCAAACGCTACAAATTAGAGTACGCGATATGCAACTTGAATAGTTCCACCCTAGCTTTGTTAAAAGGCGAATACAGAGATAATTTTTCCACCGTATTAAATGACCTAGGTGTGCAGCAACAATGTGATGCTGGCCTATGCGGATATACTGTGGGGCAGGGGGCATTGCTAGAGCTGGCCGGGAGTTACGGCCTGCAAGGCGGCGACAATATCTTGGCCATCAATGGTGTCGCTGTTACTGGGCTAAATGGCTTCCAAGACTTCCAGTCTAGCCTATTGTCACGTAAGCAAGGCGTGCAACTGCAGGTTCAACGCGATGGCTTAGTGCAAGACTTAGCGCCTGTAGAGTGCGCTAAGTCTTAAGTGCTACTGTTTTTATTTGGATAGGGCGCAGCAGTAATCAGAATCTAATGTTGACCACTTCGAGCAAGCCATAAGAAATAATTAATATGCCCAGTACAGTATGGAAGTACTTGGGCTTCACTATCGTGATCACGCCGCAGACTAAGCAGATGATGGGGAAAATTTCATTGAAGTTAAATGTGACGCTCATGCTGTGCTCGCGCAGATCAAAAACGCACTATAACAGTTTGCTGCTCAGCTCGCTAAATACAAAATATTACCACTAATGATCAAGCCTAGAGCCGCGCCCATGACGACATCAGAGACATAGTGCAGGCCTAAAATAACCCGTGATGCAGCGACCAATATTGCAAAGGGAATGAATAACGCCCCCATATAGGGAAAGAAGTAGCACAACATAATAGTGAAGCCGGTGGCGTGCAGGGTGTGCCCCGAAGGAAAGCTCCATTTGTCCAAGGCAGGGCAGCCTAATTTCACCTCATTATGGCTGATGTAAGGCCTTGGCCGGCTGGTGAAGTGCTTGATGATTTTGTAAGCACTCACAGAGATTACTGCGAATAGGCTCATCTGCCAGAAAGCATTCCAGCCTTCGCTTCCAAATAAGAGAGGAAGTGATACGCCCACCAACCCCCATAAGGGGCCATCTCCCATTCTGCTGATTATGCTAAAAAAGTGCCGAATTTTCTCGACGTGAACTATTTTGTTGATGCGGATTGAGTAAAGGTGATCCCATTCAATAATATTCTGAGAGATATGGTTAATAGATTCTGTGAATATTAGCTTTTTCATCATTCCAGTATGTATCGCTAGCTTGAAATGGGAGTGACAATACAGTGAATATTTAGTGACAGGGCGTTGTCATTTAACTGTTATTGATCTGACAAATAAATTTCAAAATAAGCACATGGAGGTGTCATTAAAGGCCGGCAGACTCTGCTTATAAAAGTTGTTCTTTTAAGCAAAAGGTATTGAAATGAAACTGATGTTTGTTACAGATGCATGGTCCCCCCAGGTTAATGGTGTAGTGACGACGATGACCACGGTGATCAATTGTTTACGAGAACAGGGACACGAGGTCAAGGTGATTGAACCCGGTGAGTTTTATACAGTGCCTTGCCCTACATATCCTGAAATTCGTTTGTCTATGAATACTTGGAAGGTTGGCAAGATGATAGAGCAATTTAAAGCAGATAAAATTCATATCGTATCCGAAGGATCGCTGGGGTTGGCTGCAATGATTTATTTGCGTAAGCGAGGCCTGCAATACACCACTGCTTTTCATACT
>Ga0105356_10002385_pt1 | contig 18743 bp, 14 predicted proteins | sample GOMGulsemesocosm_3_FD_83502 | JGI IMG/M metagenome (GOLD analysis project Ga0105356, IMG submission 83502) | Methane-oxidizing microbial communities from mesocosms in the Gulf of Mexico - GOM9D Gulf of Mexico | ecosystem: Environmental > Aquatic > Marine > Cold seeps | place: Gulf of Mexico... | reverse complement strand
TGTGGAACCACTTCAAAATCTGATATTACCATATTGGTATTTCAAAAATACTTTACACCAAATAGAGATGCACACAACCCTAATTGGACATTAGAACTAGGAGCTACAAAGGCAGCTTCTTTTTCCAAAGGAATTGTGAAAATATTCAATCGATATGGAAGCTTACTAAAAACAATCAATCCTTTATCTACAACAACCTCAGAAAACAGTTGGGATGGGACAGCAAATGGTAAAGAGTTACCAGCAACAGATTATTGGTTTAGCGTTGAGTTGACAGACCTAAACGGATCAACAATTATTAGAAACGGTCACTTCAGTTTGATACGTTGATCTTTATAAGAAATAAGCACAAAAAAAATCGGAAGCTTTCACTTCCGATTTTTTTCATGCTTTTTATACAATAAACGACTTATAAAACTGCATCTATTTTAGCTGCATAAGTAGTCTTTGGAGCAACTCCAACTTGTTTGTCTACAACCTCACCATTTTTAAACAACAATACTGTTGGAATATTTCTTACCCCGTACTTTGCTGCAAATTCTTGGTTACTATCTACATCAACTTTTCCTACAACAGCTTTTCCTTCATAATCACCACTTAATTCTTCGATGATAGGTCCAACCATTCTACAAGGTCCACACCAAGTTGCCCAAAAATCAACCAAAACTGGCTGAGTCGATTTCAAAACTACCTCATCAAAAGTTGCATCTGTAATTTCTAATGCCATATTATATTATTTTTAAATGTTATTATTCTTTTTTCGTATACAAATGTAATCAAATAAATGAGTAAAAACTTTCACTTTAAATCACTTTTTTTTATATCTCTATTTGTATTTTTTATTTAAGAAAACTAAAAGCAAATTCTAATACCAATTAAACACCAAAAGTAAACTTCAAATAATGAATTAAAATACTTCTTTTGCAATTTTAACAATATTATCAGATTTCCCCATAGAATAATAATGTACTGTTGGTACGCCAGCAGCCATCAACTCCTTGCTTTGCGCAACAGCCCATTCTATCCCCACTTGTCGAATTGCCAATCGATCTCCTTTACACCCTAAAACAGCTTTTTCCAAATCCATTGGTAAATCCAAACTAAATACCTTAGGCAGAATCTGTAAATGTCTTTCAACAGCAACAGGCTTAATTCCTGGAATAATAGGCACATGAATACCAATAACTTTGGCAGCCTCCACAAATTCGAAATACTTTTTATTATCAAAAAACATTTGTGTCACCACATAATCAGCACCTGCTTCCACCTTTTCTTTCAAACGCTGCAAATCAGAATCTAAACTTGGTGATTCAAAATGTTTTTCTGGATACCCTGCCACTCCAATACAAAAATCTGGTGTGTAAGGCGTATCAATCGTTTCATTCAAAAAACATCCTTTATTTAATTGGCTTATTTGCTCAACCAATTCAACAGCATAATTGTTCCCTCCTTCTACAGGATTAAATTGACTTTCGTGCTTCATCGCATCACCACGTAAAGCTACTACATTGTCAATTCCCAAATAATGTAAATCTACCAATACATATTCTGTCTCTTCACGTGTAAAGCCTCCACACAATACATGAGGAACGGTATCTACATTGTATTTATGCATCAAAGAAGCACATATTCCAACGGTTCCAGGACGCATTCTGGTAATCTTGCGTTCTAACAACCCATTGCCTTTTTCTAAATACACGTATTCCTCTCTAGAAGTTGTTACATCTATAAAGCGAGGATTGAATTCCATCAAAGGATCAATATTGTCGTATAATTTTTGAATATTCTGCCCCTTTACTGGAGGTACTATTTCAAAAGAAAATAACGATTTCCCTTTTGCTTCTTTTATATGATCAATTACTTTCATTTCTTTTTATTCTAATTTGGGTGTTTCCCTATGGGTCGGGCTTTCCGCTATATCTTTTTTTATTACCGGGACTTCGGTTACTTATGCTAAAGCTTCAGCGATAGCATACAATCTCTGTCTCCAACTTAAAAAAAAGGATGCCACTGTAATCCCTAACACAGTTGCGAAATTAAACAATTCAATATTATAAAAAAAAGAAAACCTAACAGGGTTTAAATCCTGTTAAGTTTTCTATTATCGTTCTCTCTATTATTTTTTAAACTAAACTTTAGAAATTTTTATTTGAACATCGTATTTTGCTCCACGTCCTGAAAAATTATGCTCCAATCCACAGTCTGTCTTATTTAGATTATATTGATTGATTCTTTCATCTATAAGGTCGTCCTGCCTAATTCCTTGTATAATAATTTTTCCGACGTTAATTAAGAAGCCCGCTGCAATCATTGGATTTGTCAACTCTGGTATTTTTGTAGATATAGATATTAAATCCCTCAAATCTAACTCTCCATCTTCATTTACATCTTCCAAAATCAACTTTTTGGATTCTGTTAAAACAGCTCTCCAATTTATTCCTTCTGGTTTTATCAAGTCATCAAACTGTTGAGATAGCCGCTCATGACTATCTCCCGAATCTCTCTCATACAAACCTAGACGAACAGATATTGTTGTTGTATCATCATCAACTTCAATAATATGATCATTCACCTCAGGTCTCCATGCCGGACTGTTTTTCCTTACTCCGTTCCTAACCTCAGAAACTTTACTAAATACTGGAGTTTTCACAGATGGTATAAACTCATTATTATCACCTGTTCTCCCTGCGAACACAAGTATAGCATAATAAATCTCATCTTTTCCCCACTCCCATTTAGTAGTTCTTTCACATCTAATTTTAGGAATTTCAACTTTAATTTTCATGATTTTTCATTTTTATTTGTTAATAAATTTTGATTTTTATTCTTTTCACATACTTTCAAAAAAACATCTTACACAAAAAACTCTGCGATTCTGCCTATCTTCCAAGGAGCTGTACCATTTTCTTCTCCACCATTTCGATTGTTAAAATGTGTAAACTGTAATGGTCTAATTCCTGTAGATAAATCCACACAATGAACATATTCATGAATCAAAGTATTCACAATACTTTTCATATTCTGCACTGCCCCCCTACGTCTTCTTAATTTTGCTCTATTTATTTTAATTAGAGTTGCTGAAACAGTACGAGCATTGGCTATACCAAAGACATTCCAATATGCATCTATTCTTACAGAGGTAGCATAATCCTTTATCAATCCTGATATAGCGACAGGTAGTATTGTAGCATTATCAAAAGAAGTGACAGCTGCTATTTTCTCATAAAAAGCTTCATTTATTAAAACATTATTTGCTTCAAACACTGCTTCAACTAATTTTCTATTATGACCTTCGTATATAATTTTCATCCTGTATTTTATTTAATTATTTTTTCAAAAACCGCTATTCAAACTTGTGCTTCTACACCCATATTCCTATATCTATCTTAATTTCAAAAGAATACACCTTGTATAAATTATTGTTTTTTATACTGATCATATGTTTTTTCCAAAAAGCTAGAAGAGTAAGATGACCTTGCTACTTTTTCAAAAAGATTAGCAAACTCTTCCTTTGATATATTTATTTCTTCCTCTTCTGAAAGGTCCAATTCGAAAAATTCAGCAACCAAAACGGGATCTGTTTCTAAAACTTGCATTATTTCTTGAGATAACATTTCTGCTTTGATAAGATCTGTTTCGATAAAATTTTCTTGACTTTTATACTTTTTTGTATTTCTAAAAAAGAACACTTTAACAAATTCCATAAAAGCAAAGCAACTTACCCTTGCTTTTTTTGCTTTTTTAAGAGTTTGCTCTTCTGGCACCCTTATATTTTCCAAAGCATCCTTTGCTTTTAATATACCATTTCCGTAATATTTTTTATACTCGGAATACGTAGTTTTATCTGCACTTTCAAACAGTGCTTTTTTTACAGCTTCCACTTGCTTCCAAGAACCGCTATACCCTTTTTCTTTTAATGTTTCTCTGTTACGAACTATCCAAAGAGCTGCTGCAGCTGCTACTTGAGGAGCCGCGCAAGAAGTTCCTGCTCCATTTTTTCTAATCATTGGTTTCGTCTCATCCTGATCTTCAAAATCACACCAAAATATATTTGGAGAATATGCTGCTATTGCTGTTTTCATAGCCGATTTGGGATAAAAATTCCCTTGCATTGGTTCTCTATTGGAAGAGTCTGATACTGGGGGCATATACTCTTCAGAATAGCTATTTGCTTTAAAATTATAAGGCTCGTGATTATAACAAGCTCCAACAGCCGTAACAACCCTCTCAAAACGAGAAGGGTATAAGACATGCTTCGGAGCTAATTTCCCTACACCATCCATCCAATTATTTCCTGCCGCAGCTACAATAGTTATTCCATGATCATAGGCCTTATTGATTGCTTTTGCCCACCCTCTAATAGGCAATCCTCCCATTGAAATTGTAATCACCTCACACTTTTGCTTTATCGCTTCATCAATAGCTTTCATAAAAGGCACAGTATTTTTCATTACAAAAATTAAGGCTACCATTTCAGACACTCGAAACGGATGTACTTCGGCAAATGGAATTGCTCCTATTTTCCGACTTCCGGTACCATAAGCTAGTGTATCATCCACCTCACTTCCTGCCAACAGTGCCATTGTTGAAGTTCCATGATAATCTTGTTCAAGAAATGAAGAACGATTTACAATCTTATTGATATCTATTGCTGGTTTTCCTTCTTCTCCTTTGATAAAACTTTTTCCTGGTTTTAAGTTCTTTGGTAATGTTGGATGTGTTGGAACATAACCTGTATCTATATGGGCTATTTTGATTGTTGCATTTTTATTTTCTGCCATTACCAAATCTCTAGCACCTGCCAATTGTGTAAACTCATCATCCAAATGCCACGTAAACTCATTCAAAGTTCCTTTAGGAGAAGGCCAATTTTGCAAATAATCTGTTGTCTTACCAATTCCTTTTTCTACCTCCGAAGACACATACGAAAACAATGGTTCTACATAAGCATTGACACCTTGAGCAGCTAATTTACCCTGGTACAAATGAGCTTCATCCCAAGGACTCTTAGGAAATCCCCCTTTCGAAAATGGCGTTTCTAAATGATAAATAGAAGAAGATTCCGTAGTATCAATAATCTTCTCAATCCCTCTGTTAGCAATCCCTTTATGAAAATATTTGGTTGTTTTATATAGTTTTTCTTTATCTTTTGTTTCCAAATCAATCAATAAACCATTTTTATGATACCCCTCTTCTTTATGAGGTAACTTATCCAATATCAAACTCATATACAATTCACCTAAAGAATCTGGATACTTTTTAGTGTGAATGAATGGCTTTTGTTCTTTAAAAAAATTAGTAGCTTTCCCGTAAGTTATAAGATTAGGAGTAACTCCAATTTCAGCTATAGAATTTTCTTTGATCAAATGATAAAAATCTTCATAATTTCTAATAGTATCTTTTTGAGTTGTCAAAACATGAACAATAAAACTGGTAAAGTAACTCAAATAATCACCTCCTAATGCAACTTCAGTATCCTGACAAGCAGAAATAGACAACAATGAACACTGAATCTCTTTTTCTTCTACATTCTTTTGTTTCAATATCAAATCATAAACTACTGGATCATTCTTATATATTTCTAAAGATTTTGTTAACCCCATCATTTTGGTTTTAGCCGCACTTCCTAGGAGATTGTCATCTCTCCAATTCCTAACTCCTCTATTTAAACTTTTCATAGCTGAACCACTATGACAGGCATCCAAAATCAGAAAAATAAAAACACCTTCTTTAAACTTTTTCCAAAAATGTGGCAATTCATCATCTATCAATTGACGATCATACAAACACCAAGTCTGATCTACTCCCTGTTTTTCATCCTTATTAAAATCAATAAGTGTAGATCCATGTCCAGAATATGTGATTACCAGCATATCTCCTTTTTCCAACGTTTTACTGTAGCTACTAAGAGTTTCGGTCACATTTGATACTGTGGCCTCCTCATCTAAAAGGATTTTGTTTTTTTCATATCCACAAAATCTTCCTAAATTATTTAAAATTTTAGCATCATTTGCACAACATGGTAGTTTCACTAAACTCTGACCATAGTGCTTTTCGTCTACAGTAGATACTCCTATGTTAAGAGCATAAATTTTGTTTTCCATAATTCATATAATTTTAGTTTGACTTCAAATTTATCTTGATCTCTACAAATAATTTCATACTTTAGTATGAAATTAACTATGTCAAACTACTTAGAATCAAGCAGAAAAAGTTTCAGTAAATTATTATGAAATACTTATACTTACTTTTTTTTCTTTGTAACGTTGCTGCTTATGGATACAATGGCAGTAATATTTATAGCTACAAACACCCTATACACAAAAACATATCTATAGACAGTATTGTCTCTCTTTTTCAACAAAATAAATTTAAAAAATTACCCGAATTCAAATTATCTCAACTCTTAGATGACCAGACACATTGGTTTTATTTTCCATACAAAAAAAAGAAAACCCATTACTTATCTATTGTAAACCCATATTTACCGTACGGAAAAATATATATCAAAAAAGGGGATTCTATCTTGGCTTTACATAAAATTGAACAACATGATAATTTTGGATTCAATACCATATTTTATAGAAATCCTACATGGAAGATAAAAGGTTCGTCTGAAAACATAGGACTATTTTTAGAGGTAAAGAATCGTTTCTATTTGAAAAATGACAAACCTATTCTGAATTCAAATAACTTTGTCCGACTAAAATATTATATCGATTCTGAAAATGATTTTTTAAAACGAATTCAACTTGAATATATAGCCATTAGTGGCTATAGCACCTTTTTAATATGCATGGCTATAATTCCTTTCTTTTTTTCTGTGTTTAGAAAAGATTATAGAACTCTTTTTTATACTATATACATTCTCTGTATGCTTATTGATTTTCTGGCAGCAAAAGGCGTGGGGGTTCAACTTCTATGGTCAAACAATTATTTCTTTACTACAAATATTAAAAGCCTGGTGAGTCTTATTGGTGTTTTTACAATGGCTCAATTTTATCTATTCTTCTACTTAGAAAAAAAAATAAATTATATAAATCTTATCATTTTCAAATGGGGAAGTTATATACCAATTCCCATTCTCATTATTTATATTTACAAATATCTCTTCGGAGGTTTAGATTTACTTTTTTTATATGTTTGGACTTTATTAAATTTTGTAATCCTTTTATTTCTTTTTAACCACATCTACTTAGCAATAAAAAGACAAATTCCATTCTATTTAAGTTTTGCATTTATAGTTCCTATCCTAAGCATCTTAATTATGTATAAAATAATTCCTTCTTCAAATAGTCCATGGATTATTAAATTTTTAAGTTATAATTTATTTTATATTGGCATTGCCGTGGAACTTATTTTAATTTCTTTCTATATCTCTCAAACAGTTATCAAAACCGAACGGAATTATCAAAATTTAAAAAAAATAAACAACGAATTGAAATACAACTTTCAAAATGAATTAATCGATTATCAAAACAAAGAAAGGAATCGATTACTTGCTGATGTTCATGATTCATTAGGAGGTTACCTAGAGGGGTTAAAATTACAACTTCAGCAAAACCATCAAAATCATGAGAAAAACAACAAACTATTAGATGAATTTTACAAAGAATATAGGTACATCTTAAATAACCTTCATTCTCCTAAAATAAATACCAATAATTTTATTGAACATTTGGAAGCTTATTGTGCTAAAATAAATCTAATTTCTCACCCTATATTGAATTATAGTTTTAATATCACCAGTCCTAATTTATCTCAAGAGAAATGTATCCACTTGTACAGAATCATTACTGAAATTACGACCAATGCCATAAAACATTCTAAAGCAAACAATATTATTTTAACAATTCATCAAAATATTGACAAGAGTATAGAATTACGAATAAAAGACAATGGTATTGGTTTTGACTCTTTGATAATCAAAACCGAAAATTACGGATTAAAAAATCTGAAAGAAAGAGTTTCCTTGATTTCAGGAAAACTGAACATAAAAAGCACTTTAAAAAAAGGAACCTACATCTCAGTAATAATACCATCTTAATGAAGAATAACGAATTAATAAAAATTGTCATAGCAGATGACAATGTCTTTTTTGGAGAGGCATTACGCGACTCTTTGAACAGAAAAAACATACAAGTTTTAGCTCTTTTTAATACAATTGAAGACCTCTGTTATTATACTTCTAAACATGATTTTGATATTCTTATTTTAGACATAAATTTTAACGGTATAAGTTCCTTGGATTACTTGTCAACAATAAAGCCCCAACAAGCATTTTTTAAAATACTATGTCTTACAACTTTAAATAACAACTATGTAAAAAACAGAGCTCTAGAAGGTGGAGTTCATTCATTTATTGGAAAAGATAGTATTTTCAATGACTTCGAAACAATCCTCTTAAATTGTTTTCATGACTCATCTTCCCCTCCCCCTCCAAAACCATTTCATAAAGTAAATATCAATAGTCTTACGTTTACTCAAAGACAACTAAAAATACTAGATGCTCTTTATGAATATGCAGGAAAAACAGAATCTGAAATAGCTGATTTTTTGTGCATCAGTATTTACACTCTTAAATCTCATAAAAGAGAACTCTTTGAAATTACTGATACAAAAAACAATACTGATCTGGTTAAATTCGGAATTAAAAATGGACTAATACTTCCTTAATTAAAAATAGAGGTTTCATCCATTTAAAAAAACATAGTTATTCCTTGATTCATTACTATCCACAGTTCTAAATTCTGTTCTTATAATTCGTTTTCACCCTTTTATTTTACTGTATATCAAGAATCATTAATAATTTATAAGCTTTGAATTTCGCTCTTTCACTTTAATCGTTCAAATTCGGAGCCAACCAACGTTCTGCCAATTCATTTGTAAAACCTCTACGCTTGGCAAAATCATGCACTTGCTCTTTGGTTATTTTACCCAATCCAAAATAACGTGATTTAGGATGTGAAAAATACAATCCAGAAACCGCAGCGGTAGGCCACATTGCCAGGCTTTCTGTTAATTTTACTCCTATATTTTCTTCAACATTTAACAAACGCCAAAGTGTTGTTTTCTCTGTATGATCAGGACAAGCAGGATAACCCGGTGCAGGTCTAATTCCTTGATATTCCTCTCTAATAAATTCTTCATTCGATAAATTTTCATCAGAAGCATATCCCCAAAATTCTTTACGTACTTTGTCGTGTAAATATTCCGCGAAGGCCTCTGCAAAACGATCTCCCAAGGCTTTCACCATGATACTGTTATAATCGTCCAAGTCTTCTTTGTACTTATCAGCCAATTCCTCAACCCCAAACCCTGTAGTCACACAAAATCCACCAATATAATCTTCAAGTCCAGTATCTTTAGGCGCTATAAAATCTGCCAAAGCAATATTAGGTTTCCCTGCTCCTTTCTTTCCTTGTTGACGTAAGGTTAAAATCGTTTCTAAAACTTCTGTTCTTGTCTTGTCTTTATATACCTCAATGTCATCAGAATTTGCAGTAGAATTTGCAGGAAACAATCCATAAACTGCTTTTGCTGTAAACCATTTTTCATCCAAAATACGTTCCAACATTTCAGAAGCATCTTTGAACAACTCTGTTGCCTGTTTTCCTACAATTTCATCGGTTAAAATTGCTGGATATTTCCCATGTAATTCCCATGATTGAAAAAATGGAGTCCAATCCAAATAAGGTACCAAATCATTGAAATCTAAATCTTCAATTACATGTACTCCCAATTTCTTCGGAGTATACACATCTTCTTCTTTCCAATCGATCTTGAATTTATTTTTTCTTGCGTCTTCTAATGGCAGATACACTTTTTTACGAGCTCTGTTTAAATAACCTTCTCGTAATTTATTATACTCTAAATAAGTTTCCTTTAAAAACCCTTTGCTTGTATTTTCATTTATCAAAGTACTTACTACGGGCACAGAACGGGATGCATCCAAAACATGAACGACCCCATAATCATATTGTTCTGCTATTTTAACAGCTGTATGCGCTCTAGAAGTAGTCGCTCCACCTATCAACAATGGAATGTCAAAATCCAAACGCTTCATTTCTTTTGCTATATGAACCATTTCGTCTAATGACGGAGTAATCAACCCACTCAAACCAATTACATCTACATTATGAGCTTTGGCTTCTTCCAAAATTTTTTCTGGAGCTACCATTACCCCCAAATCAACAATTTCGTAATTGTTACAGGCAAGTACTACTCCAACTATATTTTTTCCTATATCGTGTACATCACCTTTTACAGTTGCTAACAATACTTTTCCTTGTGCCCTTGAATTCCCATCTTTCTCAGCTTCTATAAAAGGCATCAAATGTGCTACGGCTTTTTTCATAACACGAGCAGATTTTACTACTTGTGGTAAAAACATTTTTCCTTCTCCAAACAAATCACCAACAACACCCATTCCAGTCATCAAATTGCCTTCAATAACTTCTAATGGTTTTTCGGCCAATAAGCGTGCTTCTTCTACATCCTCAACAATAAAAGTATCCAAGCCTTTTACCAAAGCATGTGTAATTCTATCTTGTAATGGTTTTTCTCTCCATTCTAAATTTTTAACTTGAACCTTACCTGCACCACCTTTAAAAGATTCTGCTAGATCTAACAAACGTTCCGTTGCATCTTCTCTTCTATCTAATATTACATCTTCAACATGCTCTAATAAATCTTTAGGAATATCATCATAAACCTCCAACATTGCGGGGTTTACAATTCCCATGTTCATACCTTTTTGGATGGCATGGTACAAAAAGACAGAATGCATCGCTTCACGAACTGTATTGTTTCCTCTAAATGAAAAAGACACATTACTTACACCTCCACTAACACTCGCATTAATTAAATTGGTACGTACCCAATGTGTTGCATCAATAAAATCAATGGCATTTCTACGATGCTCATCCATTCCTGTTGCAACTGGAAATATATTCAAATCAAAAATGATATCTTCAGAAGGAAAATTCATTTCATTGACCATGATGTCATAAGAACGTTTGGCTATTCTACAACGACTGTCAAAATCATCTGCTTGCCCAACCTCATCAAATGCCATGACGATAACAGCAGCTCCATAACGCTTTAATAATTTTACATGCTTCCGAAAAACTTCTTCCCCCTCTTTCAAAGAAATTGAATTCACAACACATTTTCCTTGTACAACTTGCAGCCCTGCTTCAATAATATCCCATTTGGAACTATCAATCATAATAGGCACACGAGAAATATCTGGCTCAGCCATGATCAAATGTAAAAAGCGAACCATAGATTCTTTCCCATCAATCATTCCATCGTCCATATTGATATCGATGATTTGAGCTCCTCCATCTACTTGGTCTCTTGCAATTGCCAAGGCTTCTTCAAAATTTTCTTCTTTGATTAAACGTAAGAATTTACGAGAACCTGCTACATTTGTTCTTTCTCCAACATTGATAAAGTTCATATTCGGACTTAGAATTAATGGTTCTAAGCCTGATAACTTTAAATATTTCGTTTGTTTGATCGTACCCATTTTACTTTACATCATTTATAAGAAACAAGACAAGGTCGAGTTCTTTACTATATTGAATTTTTCAACTAAAACAAATTCAACCAATTATTCATTTATAAAAAAAGAATGGCAAAAATAGAAAACAATACAATAATCAAAAGGTATTGCCATACATCCACAAAATAAGGATAATATTTCTTCCAAAATTCTTTCATACAATTAAGCCATTTTTCGAGGTTTGTATGTACTCGCTATGTCTGCAATTGCTTTTATATGTTCAGGTGTTGTACCACAACAACCACCTACTATATTCACCAAACTTTTGTCTAAATATTCTTTTATCTGAACAGCCATTTCTTCAGGTGTTTCATCATACTCACCAAAAGCATTTGGCAATCCTGCATTTGGATGTGCGGAAACACCAAATTCCGTATTGTTAGAAATAGCCTCTAAATGCGGTACCAATTCATTGGCTCCTAAAGCACAATTTAAGCCAACGGTTAGCAAGGGTACGTGTGATACAGATATTAAAAAAGCTTCTGCAGTTTGCCCAGAAAGTGTTCTTCCACTTGCATCCGTTATAGTTCCGCTCAACATTACGGGGATTTCTATTCCTCTTTCATCTTTTACTTCTTCAATAGCAAACAATGCTGCTTTTGCATTTAACGTATCAAAAACAGTTTCTACCAATAACAAATCAGACCCTCCATCCAACAGAGCTTCTGCTTGCTGTTTGTAGGCAATACGCAATTCATCAAAAGTAATAGCCCTGTAACCAGGATCATTTACGTCTGGAGACATAGAACCTGTTTTATTTGTAGGACCGATAGAACCTGCAACAAATCTCGGTTTATCAGGGTTTGCCTTTGTAAACTCGTCTGCGACCTCTTTTGCTATTTTTGCAGATTCAAAATTCAATTGATATACATAATCTTCCATATCATAATCTGCCATGGCGATGGTAGTACTGGAAAAAGTATTGGTCTCTACAATATCAGCACCGGCTGCAAAATACTTTCTATGTACTTCTTTGATTGCTTCTGGTTGGGTAATAGACAACATATCGTTGTTCCCTTTTACAGACAATTGCCAATTTTTGAATTCTTCTCCCCTAAAATCTTCTTCTGTAAACTTATAGGCTTGCAACATCGTTCCCATAGCACCATCAAGCACAAGAACCCGTTCTTTTAATATTTCTGTAATATTCTTCATTTTTTCTATAATAGATTTGAAGCTTTTGTCGTTTATTTCTCACTTTCTTTCAAAAGAACAAAGCAAGAACAAACGAAGGATTCACAACAGTTCAGAATATGGAAAATATTATTTAACATTCAATTTTAAAATATCTAAAAGAACGAAAAAACCACATCTTATTTAGTGCTAACACCTTGTTTTATAACTTTTCAAAACTCGACCGCAAAGATAGGGTATTCTCATTACTAAATATCAATATTAATTACATTATTCGTAACAAAAAATGGCATTCGACACCTTATTTTCATGTCATAAAAACGATTCATTTTCACTTCTCTAAATTTAATTTCCTAAAAAAAAGTTCTTTATATCGATTGCTAATTGGAATTTTATGAATATCCATACAGGCATGATTGTTTTCTATTTTGTCAATTCTATTAATATTTAATAAATAAGATTGATGCACGCGAATAAACTCAGAAGCAGGAAGTTTTTCTATCAACTCCACAAAAGTCATGCGTGGAGAATATGTTTTTTCATTTGTAGTGATGTCTAAATAATTACCTGAGCCTTTCACGTATAGAATAGTGTCGAGTATAATTTTCACGTTTTTAATCCCATCTTTTATAAAAAAGAACGTTTTTTTATTTCTTTGCATTTCAATCCTTTCTTCTACTTTGTGGATGGCTACTTGAAACCGATCAAATTCGAATGGTTTTAATAAATAATCAATCGCATTGTAGTTATAGCTCTCTATTGCAAATTTGGCATATGCTGTTGTAAATATTACATGGGGTTGTATCTTTAACTCATTTAGCAATTCCAAACCTGATAAATTGGGCATGTTTATATCTAAAAAAATCAAATCCATAGGGTTTTGTTTCAAAAAAACCAGCGCTTTTTTCGGATCAAAAAAACAGGTTACCAATTCTACATTTTCAATTTTTGACACATGGTGCTTTATGACTTGTATGGCTTTAGGCTCATCATCTATTGCAATTGCTGTAATCATTTTTTTACATTTATTTTTATCTTCACTAAAAAGACTGCTTCCTTTTTCACTATTTCAAAAGTATGCTTTTTAGGATACACCAAAGCCAAACGCTGACTGGCATTTTTTATTCCAATTCCAAAGCCTTGTTCTTTGTAATAGGTTTTATACGTTTCATCATAACTATTTTCACATTCAAAATGAATGGTGTTTTCATCACAAATTACTGATACTTTTAATTTAGATTCTTTTGAAGGATCAATTCCGTATTTAAATGCATTCTCTACAAAAGGAATTAACAATCCTGGACTGATTTGATGTCCCTCAATATTTTTTATATGGATTTCAATTTGCGGAGGTATCGCACATCGTAATTTTTGAATGACAATATAGTCATCCATGTATTTTATTTCATTTTCCAAAGGAATAAATTTTTTATTGATATCTTCTTGCATATACCGAATCAAATTCGCCAATTTAGCTATGCTTTCACTTGTTCTTGATGCCTCTTCTTCTAATGCTGTAGCGTATAAAGTATTTAACGAATTGAATAAAAAATGTGGGTTTACTTGTGATTTCAATAATTGAAGTTCTGATTCTTTTGCTCCTAGTCTTAGGTTGAATACTTTTTCTTTGGCTAGTATTTTCAAACGGACGTAACCGTAGATAAAAGATAAAAAATAAACAAATAAAAACACCCCCATAAAGTTAAGAAGAACTTCTAATATCCCTGCATTCGAAGGTACATCTACAAAAGCCAAGATTATAGCTAAAAAATAAAAAATAAGCACTCCTGTATTTATAAGCCAGTACTTTTTTATCCGTTTCTTTTTTACAAATATTGGAGTTACATAAAACGCATTTACATAAAAAACAACAAGAACAATGGTAAGAAAAGAAATAATGATACCAGCACCACCAGCCTCTATAGCAATGGCATAAAGTAACCCTACCACAATTAAATTTACAACAAACTCTAAAAACTGCAACACTACCTTTTTACCTAAAAAAAAAGCACTATATAAATATGAGAAGAAAACAGTTACTAATAAAGGTACAACTGATAAAATAAAAAGTTTTGACGCTATTTCAGTTACTGAATCATTTTTTAAAATAAAAATACTCCTGTCAAGACTATCAATATTATAAAGATAAAAAGACACAAGAAACAAGAAGTAAACAATAATTAGCGTAAAAATGTAACTTCTATATTTTTTTTGATTTAATTCCTGCTTCAAGATAGGCAACACAACCAAACCATACATATAGAATACTGCAATACCCGAAATTATAATATGGGTTATATTTCTTAAGTGTACATTATGATAGTATGGAAAATCTTGATTTATGCCAATTATAATACTCGCAAAGAACAACAAGAATAGCATATTAACTATTACTTTTTTTAACTGAATTGAATTCTTAGTTATTTCCATTTTGTTATTGTTTTAAAATTGAATCCAACTCAGCATATAGTCTTTCTTTATCAAAGCTCGGACTTGGAGCATTACTATTGACAACTACTCCTTGTTTATTTACAATTAAATTATATGGAAAAATAGTCTTCCTTTTTTTAGGCTTCGGTCTATCTCTCATTTCTTTGTAAAATTTTGTAGACATTATCAAATGATATCCTTTTATTTTATTTTTTTTGACTATAGCTTTCCATTTTCTAAATTCGTCATTTTTCTGGTTACTTTTACTATCAGAAAATGACAGAAAAAGCATTTCTAATTCAGCATTCTTATAATGAGATTTCATTTCAGCCAAAGTTCTTAATTGATATTCGTTTGGTTTACTTTTTGAATGAATTATACGTTTATTTCCATCCCTTCCAATGCTAACTTTATTTTCAGCATCTCCATAATAATCTGGGATAAGTATCTCAGATTCCAAAGGTGTTCCTAAGCGTATATAAAGTACTTTATTTTTAAATTCTGGTCTGTTTATTACTTCTTCTAAAGACTTGAACTCATACGATTCTTCTATTATAATAATTTCATCATCTCCATGATATGAAAGTTCATAAGGATAAGTTAGGGCATACCCCATAACACTAAAAAATAATATTATGCTTATTATTTGAATTGTTCTTTTCATTACTATATATATTATATTTCGTTTAACTGCTTTTTTAATTTTTTAAATTTAGATGGTTTTGCTGCATATTTATTTACAACCTCTCCTTTTTCATCAATTAAAATATATCTTGGATAATAAAATGCCCCCTTATTACCAAACATCTTAATTATATCTGCTTTTAATAAAGCATTTGCTCTAATATGATAACCTTTCAAATCATATCCCTTTATCATCTCCTTCCAAAGTTTGTTTTTCTCATCTTTATCATGGGACACATATAAAATTTTGACATTATTCAACTTGAGTTCTTTTTTCAAAACATCCTTATATTTAAATTCTCTTTTACAAGGCCCACACCATGTTGTCCAAATATCAATATAAATTTTCTCGCCTTTTAAGAGGTCTACTAATTCATCAAAAGAATTGATATTTTTATCCTTGTCTAGAAACTTAAAACGCTCATCAATAGCTCTCTTTTCTTTTACTTTTTTATGAAATTTTATGATAGGCGCAACAATCGATCCTAAATAATCAATATACTTACTATTTGGGCATTCTTTTATAAACCTATTATACAATTCAATTAATTCTTTCGAATTGTCTTTATTTTGCCAACAATTATAATATATATAAGATGCCTTAAAATATTCCAGCCCGTCGTTCTTTAAATATTTTTCAGATTCTTTTATAATATGAGAATGTATCTTTCCTGCTTTATAAATTTCAATAAATTCATCAAAATCAAAAAATTGACTCGTCAACATATTATAGTTTACAAAATTTTGAGATAAAGAATAACACCAAGGCGAACGAATTAACATTGCATCAAATAATGGCTTGTTTTTATAAACCCCACTCCACATATTTAAAATTTCAATTCGAGGTTTTTTCTTATCCTTCCTAAAACTGCTATTAAATTTAGATTGTGATATTTCTCCTAATAAAGCTAAATAATAACATTCTCTATCCAATTTAATCAGTTCAAAAAAATCTTCTGATATTTCTTTAGTATCTAAGAGGTTCTTGAACAAGGATATTTCTTTTGATTTTGCCATTTCAATTTTAGACAACAAAACGGGCACTATAGAGTCTTTAAACAATTCATTTTTTCTATAGATATTAAAATCTGGATTCGGAAAAGTGTTGTACATATTTTGACCTCTGCTATTTTTTCCAGTAACAACAAACTTTTTATCTCCTTTTAAAGTGAAATCAAATTCAACATTATACGTTTTCCCTGACTCCACCAATAAAGTTCCATTTGACTTCTTAGGTAAATACAAAGTTATAAAGGAAGCTTTATCAACATCAATATTTATTAAAAAATCACCTAGCGAATCAGGTTTAATAGTTTTTTTTGAACCATAGAACCAAGAATTATTAATTGGTGTCGTATATTCTAATGCATCGGCAGTTCCCTCAATAATTTTCACTCTAATAACAACTTCTTTTGCTTCAACCTTAAAACTTAACAAGCCCATCATCAAAACAAGTAAAATCATTCTATATTTTTTCATATTCTCTTTATTTTAGTATTATTTGAGATAAAACTAAAGCTATAAAAAGACGAGAAAAAAAAGATGTTACGGTTGAACTCCTACTTGGTATGAAATTCACTAAAAATGATTTATCTCACTTTTATTAATGTCAAAAAAAAAAACTTTAGCTCAAACTTAATTAAACTAAAGTATTTTTTATTTTACTAAAAAACAGATGCCTTTATTTCCCAAGCAATCTATCTAATACCCAAGAAGTGTGCATTGCCGTTTTACCTGTTGATGGATGCTTGCTATTTTCCTGTAAATGTATTTTCATATTTTCAACATGATACAATTGAATATTTGGAGGGTTTTCTATTGTCTTTTTTTCCTCTTCCGATCCATTTTGTAAAACAATTGGAACTTCATTAAAAACAGAAAATGTTATCTTTCCCTCATCTCCGTAAATCTCAACTACATCTTCTCTTTTTTCTGCACCAAAATTCCAACTTCCAGATCCGGTAACTCCAGATTCATGCAACCAACTACCAACAACTGCATCTTTAGAGGTGTATAAATTTTGTTGATTGACAGCGATTCCTTGTGCCGTTTTTATATTCCCTAACAAATGAACAAACAAATCAATTCCATGACTCGCTAAGTCATCGAAATATCCTCCATAAGCAATTTCAATATCTGTACGCCAATTGTATTTTTTAGAGATATCCATATCATTTGCTGGCTTGCTTAAATGCCAATTGATATGACGTACATTTCCTATTTTATTTTCTTGCAACCATTTTTTGACTTGCTTAAAGCGTGGCAAGGATCTTCTATAATACGCTACAAAAAGTGGTAAATTCTTTTTTTCAAAAATGGCATTTATTTCAGCACATTCTTCAAAAGTTGGCGCCATAGGTTTTTCTATACAACAGACTTTATCCGCTTCAGCTACTTTCAATGCATAAAACTTATGCATATCTGGTGGTGTAGCAATATAGATAGCATTAATTTCCGGATCATTTATCAAGGCATCTGCATCACCATAAAACTTAGGTACACCATGCCTTTTTGCATAATCTTCTGCTTTTTCAATATCTCTTCGCATTACGGCATGCAATTCAAAACCTGCTGTTTTTTGATACGCTGGACCACTCTTTAATTCGGTAACGCTTCCACATCCGATAATGCCCCATTTATAAATTTTATTTTGCATTTTTTATTGATTCTAAATTTGTAAAAACAACTCCATTTATTTTAGTACAGAACGAATACTAATATTTTGCACACGCAGTGCAATGATATTAAAAATAACGCAATACCTGAGAAGTTCTTTCTTTATTCAAAGAAAGAACTTCTCATCTAAGCAAACTAAAATGTCCCCTAAGAACAATATGCTTCCCGTCAATAGAAACATCTGCACTGAACCAATAATCACTTGCCGGCATTTCTTTTCCATTAGCTGCTTTTCCATCCCAACCTAAAG